>PVMP01000028.1_pt1 | contig 40011 bp, 43 predicted proteins | sample 1853391 | NCBI WGS metagenome assembly PVMP01 (sample SAMN08533512, study PRJNA380276) | Human gut metagenome, whole genome shotgun sequencing project. | isolation source: participant 2, synthetic long reads | host: Homo sapiens | collected 2017
CATACATGTTATATTATCATCAAAAATATCAGACACCTAATTCTGTAACCCACACTTGATCTTATGTGGAAAATCAATGGATATTCTTTTTTTCAAAGGAATGCTGACGGTTCAATTTAAAAACATTTTAATATCAGAATATTTTAATTTTTAAATTGTTTGATATTTTAAAATTAAAATATTACAACATTAAAATATTAATACGGACAGGTATGGAGTTGTAATCCGTATCTTTGCCCCATGTCCTTTTAGAAAAAGGAAATATGCCATCATGCCTCCTAAAAATGTCTATATTTGCGTTTCAATAATATAAATGATATGGACAGAACTAAGGACGCATGCAGACACCAATCAAACAACAGAGTCATCATGTGGTACAAAATAAGAGAATTATATTCAAAAGGATTTAACAAAAGTCAGATTGCGTTCCAGCTTGGTCTGCATAGAAGTACGGTGCGCCGGTACTTGAAAATGGATGAGGACACATTGACTGCAAAATTGCAGCATCGCAGGCGATATCCCCGCATACTTGACAAATACGAAAGTTATGTCTGTGACGTTCTTTCCCGACGCAGCATATTAGACCAGTTGACTACCAATGTTTTATAAATAAAATGGTAGAAAAGTCCGTTTTGCACTTCTTTTTCTTCGCTGAACGAGTACAAAATTAGTGCATTTTTTCGGATTATGAAAGCAACTGAAAAACTTTGTGCAAAATCATTTTTGAAGGGCTGATTTGAGGTGTATTAGTGAAAAGTATGGAATATATTGCATCGCATTTTGTCGGTGATGATGTTCGCGGTTATTTCGCTGATTGTTTCTCCAAGGTTGAAGATGATGTAGTGTATTATAAAGGTGCTGACCAAAAGAAAAAATCGTTTGCTTGTCGAAGTTTTTCTTTCTCCCTCTTTTTGACTTTACTTTAATGGACGTATATATGAATACGAGGATAAAGTAAAGTTGTTTTTTCTTTTGGTCGGCAAAATAGTTTTATCGAATCCTATGAAGTAATAGCTGAAAATTGAACTATTATTAGTATTTTTACCCCCGAAAAGTTTAAAATGTGGCTGTTATGGAAGATGTTTATTCGCTCTCCGATGTCACTGCCGATAAAATAAATTTTGATCTTTTATTGGTCTCCGCAAAAGTGCCTCTTTCGTGTTTCAAGTCAACGAACTTTAATATAAACTTTGTGTTTTCAGTTATTCGAAAAAATTGAATAACTGAAAATCTTAAGCCCCAACATATCATATAATATAGAAATAGATGCTTTTTCATTCACTATATGATACATTGAGACCTAAAATATTCTTGGTGGGTCTATGCCTGTCACAAGATAAGGTTCTTGCTTGGTTCAAAACCATTGGTGATATGTTCATTTTGACAAACATATCCCATTTGATTGCAAACGACCCTTGTGCCATTTATTTCAGCATCGATGTTGGTGTGCGAGTGCCCATAAATCCAAGCGTCAATGCGACTGTCAGCTATAAGTTTGCTCAAATCAGTAGCAAATGCACTATTCAAAACAGAACCCTTATGATGAGGGGCAACCACTTCTAATGTGGGAAGATGATGTGTTACCACTACAATGTGTTCTGCAGTACTTTCTGCCAGACTTCCCTTGATGAAATCCAAGCAGAAAATATGCATTTGATTAAATTCTTCTGTTTGGAGCAATTTATCATTATACTTTATCTGCCGGAAGTCATTCATGCCTTTCCACACAAAATATTCGTTAGCTGGTGAGATGTGAGACCACAAAGTGTTCATGATAAAATCTGTATCATCAATCCGTATCACTTGATTTTGATAATATCCTACATTTTCCTTAAACATCCATTTCCATTGTAATCCTCTATCCATCACATCACAATAATTGTAATACTCGTGGTTTCCGGGTACGATGAGCACCTGACGATAATTAGCAGAAGTCCATTTCCAGAAATTACTCAAAGGTGCAACCTTGTTTTTCAAGTAAAATATATCTCCGGCAAGAACCAGAATATCTCCCGTTACAGGTAATTCATTATGTTTTAGCCACCTGCTGTTATCACTGAACTCCAAATGCAGGTCGCTCATATATTGTATCTTCATCTTACTGTCCTCCTTTTTCAATTTGTTTGGATATAATTCTCTTAACCTGCTCAAATGATACAGGGGTAAAGTTGTTGTTATCAACTCCGACATCGTATTGTGTTGGATAGAGATACTGAAGCCTTGCAGCGTCAATTCCGGTGTTGTTTTTCCTTGTGTGAACGTGCCCGAACAGTTGCCATACATCTTTATATCCGCCATCAAAGCATAGAAAAGGATAGTGGTTCAAATATATCCTTTGCTTGCCGACCTCTATGTGCATCTGCATTGCCACATGTTCAAATCGGTCAATGTATCCTTGGCGTATATTTTTCAAATCGTGGTTGCCCATAATCAGATGTATCCTGCCGTTCAATCTGTCAAGCATTTTAGTCCACTCAGCTGAACCGCCAAGACAAAAATCGCCCAAGTGAAAAACAATATCATCTTGTCCGATTGTATTATTCCAGTTGGAGATAATAGTTTCGTTCATCATTTCCACATCCTTAAACGGTCTGTTGCAGAAATGAATAATATTCCCGTGATAAAAGTGGGTGTCAGATGTAAAGAACACCTTGCTGCCATCAAATTTATAGTTCATTTCTTTTCAATTTATATGTGCATCACTGCACGTTAATAATCAAGTTATCAGTACGCATTAGACGGAAAAGGCAGAAGAGCATCACAAAGGCGACTGTCACAAATGGGCATAAAAACAAAATAGTTGGAGGTTTGGTAAGGACTCTCCAACTATTCAGCTTATATTTTCAATCAAAGTACAAAAGTGTACTCGCTATGTTCGTTGGAAAGTATTTACTATACGAGGTTCAATGCGTGAAACATGAACACTCGACACAGATTCAGTGCGTTTATTGCTCTGAATTGCGGTTGTCATTGATAATATGTTCATTCTGTTTCTCTGCATTGTTAATATTATATCGTTTCAAAAACGAAGCAAAATTAGCAAATAAATCCCATACTGCCATTGTTTTACATTAAAATCTTTTGTAATACAGAAAAATACTTAGCTCAAAATTTCGTATTATGCCATTTAAACATTATGTTTGCATGACATAATAAATATAGAATATGAAATTCGTTGATAGAATAGATGAAGCAGCACGGCTGAAGGATGCTCTTGCGAGAGAGAAGTCTTCGTTAGTCGTCATGTATGGTCGTAGACGATTAGGTAAGTCAACGCTTATCAAAAGAGTGTTGTCTGACAATGATGTTTATTTTCTCGCTGACCGTTCTGAAAGCCAATATCAGAGAACATTGCTCGCCAAAGTGATAGCACAAGTGTTTCCAGATTTCGACAAGTTGGCATATCCGGACTGGGAATCTATGTTTCGTGCGGTTAATTATCGAACAGACAAACGTTTTACTATATGTCTGGATGAATTTCCGTATCTTGTGGAACAATCTCCAGAGCTTCCATCTGTTCTGCAGAAACTTGTTGACGAGAAGCAACTGAAATATAATCTTGTGCTCTGTGGTTCTTCTCAAAATATGATGTATGGGTTGTTCCTTGATTCTACAGCACCTCTCTATGGCCGTGCTGATGAGATAATGAGGCTTGCGCCGATACGTTTGCCGTATATTCAGGAGGCTTTGAGTCTTGATGCGATGAATGCCATTGAGGAGTATTCCGTATGGGGAGGTGTACCACGTTATTGGGAACTAAGGGAAAACAAAAGCTCGCTTGATGATGCATTGTGGCACAACATCCTTTCTGTGAATGGAACACTTTACGAGGAACCAGTCAAACTCTTTCAGGATGATGTGAAGGATATTGTCAAGACTTCGACAATAATGTCTTATATAGGTACTGGTGCAAATCGTCTTTCAGAAATTGCTGGACGATGCAATGAACCTGCAACTAATCTGTCACGACCATTGAAGAAGCTTGTAGATCTCGGATTCTTGGAAAAAGATGTTCCATTCGGGATTGATGAAAAGAATGCAAAAAAGAGCCTGTATAAAATAGCCGATCCATTTATGGCATTCTACTATCAGTTTGTTGTTCCTAACCGTTCGTTCATCGAGCTTGGTCGTCGTATGCCATTAGAACAGGCTTTGGCAGCCCATTTTTCTGAGTATGTGAGTATGAATTGGGAAAAACTGTGCAGGGATGCTGTAACGGGAAATATAGTCAATGGAACTGTTTACGGCAAGGCAAAACGCTGGTGGGGTTCTGTTTTTAATGAGGATAAGAAACCGGAACAAGTCGAATTTGATGTAATGGCAGAATCGCTTGATAAAAAGTATCTGCTGGTAGGTGAGTGCAAATGGACAAATCAAGAGAATGGGAAACAGTTGACAGCCGAGCTTCTCCGTAAAGCAAATCTGTTACCGTTTGCTAAGAATTACACGATTATTCCGGTCTTATTTCTTAAAAATGCTCCGAAAGATGATGTTGAGAATGCGATGTTGCCGGAAAATGTTGTTGAGTTAATAAGATAAGTTATCTCTAATAAGAGTGTGATATATATGGATAAGAAAGAGCTATTGGATTTGATTGATCAAGATTCGTCTTTTATGAAGGCGTTTCTTGATGAGTATAGACAAGATGGTGTAAATTTTGGTGCAGAAGATCGTTTGATGAGCCTATTTGTTGATATGAAACAAAGTGTTGTGGAGGATCAGATACCGGAATCTTTATTTGGCCGCTTAGTAAATTTAATACGAACTTTAGAAGTGGAGAAGCTGAGAACGCATCAAAATGAACTTCAGAAATTACACAACTTTGAGAAATATCGTGATTTGGCAGAGCATGTATTCGTTAATAGCTTTTTTGTGAGTAAAACATTTTATTTACTTAAAGCGATTGGTTTTACAAGTTCTAATGTGGTTCTTATAGGAGCGAATGGCAGTGGTAAGACTACATTTGCAAATTCAATAAGAGAACAATTAGAAAAAACAGATAATGGCATTGTTATTCCAGCTCAAAAATTACTAGTATTTCCGACATACAATAGTATTCCAACATATAAATCAGCTTTTGCTGATTATGAGAGTCGTCAGAAAGTTTGTTTAGATGATAAGCAAACTTTTAAGGCAGAAAAAAATGATGATTATCCTTATTCTTTATCAAAACAATATAGTGAAGAACTAAGAATACTTGTTTCTGCATTAATTTCTGAGAGATTAGAAAGAAGAAATAATTTTTGTTCAAATGCGCTAGAAGGAGATATTATACATCTTGATGATTTTAAAAGTAATATAGATGAGGTTATTGAAGTTTGGAATCATCTTATAGAACATAGAACTTTATTATGTGATAATTTAGGAAATCTTCAGATAGAGTGCGGAGACGAAAAATATCCTGCATATAAAATGAGTGATGGAGAACGTGTTATTTTTTATGTTGTCGGACGTGTCATGCTTGCTAAAGAATCGTCTTTGATTATCGTTGACGAGCCGGAGATGCATTTGCATAAAGCGATACTTAATAAACTGTGGGATATATTGGAGGAAAAGCGTAAAGATTGCATGTTTATATATTTAACCCATGACATAGATTTTGCTTCTACAAGAATAGCTAACAAACGTTGGTTAAAGTCTTATAGTTGTAGTGTCTCTGGTGTTTTTGAAAATTGGGAAATTGAACCAATATATGATTCCGAGATACCAGAGGCACTGTTAATGAAAATATTGGGTAGCAGGAAAAAAGTACTATTTTGTGAGGGTAAACAAGGTAGTTTGGATAGGCAAATATTTGAATTATTATTCCAGAATTTTACAATAATACCACTTACATCGTGTAAAGATGTAATTAATTATACAAAAGCTTATAATAGAATAGGTAATAAATACGCAGTGGCATATGGTATTATTGATAGAGATTTTAAAACAAAAGAACAATTGGATAAACTAGTAACGGAGAATGTCTATTCGTATGATGTTGCTGAAATAGAAAATCTCTTTCTGGTGGAGGACTTTATTAAAGGTTTTGCTGAATATAAACATGAGATTTGCGATATAGATAGCATTAAAACACAAATTTTCACTTCGTTTGCTCGAGATAAAGAGCAACAAATTTCTTCATATCTAATTTATCGAATTAACTATAATTTTAATGAGTCTCATGTTCGGAATGGAAAAGACAAAACAGAAGTAGAGGCGAATTTTGGCAAGTTTGTAAAGCAAATCAAAATAGAAGAGTGGTATAATATGCGAGAACAGGAATTAGATGATGTAATTAAAACTAACGATTATTCAAGAGTTATTAGACTATACAATAATAAAGGTCTTCATTCTATTATTGAAAAGGCCTTAGGTATTTCAGCTTATAATTCGAAAGCATTAGAATACTTAAAGAGTTGTCCAAATGCTCGCGCTATATTGCGTAATGTTTTACCCAAATTAGAGTAGAAACACCAATCAACAACCTGAAAGTTGTGTAATCTCGATTATTTATAGTACCTTTGCCTACAAAATAAGGCAAAGGTATTTTTGATGCATACAATGGCTGAAGACAAGATAGACAACGCTTTAGGAGAAGGAAAGAATATAATGGAAAACAAGAGAGAGGATTGGGTTTGCCATTCACAGGCTATAGCTGCAACTATGTCGAACCGGATGGAGGAACTTGGTATGACACAACGAGCTTTGGCTGAGAAAATGAATTGTACCCAGCAGTATGTTTCTAAAGTGTTGAAAGGTCGTGAAAATTTGTCGTTGGAAACCTTATGCAAAATAGAAAATGCATTAGGCATCAAGATATTGCAAGCTAGAATAAATAAGTAACAACACCATAGCAGAACAAGAATATGTCAACACAAAGCGAAGCGGCATTGGAAGCCGGACTGATAGCCACACTCCGACAAATGGACTATGAGTATGTCCAGATTGTCGAGGAAGATAATCTTTATGCCAATTTCAAACGTCAGTTGGAGATTCATAACAAGAAACAACTGGCGGAAGTTGGTCGTACTTCATTTACGGATGAAGAGTTTGAGAAGATATTGATTTATCTCGAAGGTGGCACACGCTTTGAAAAGGCCAAGAAACTTCGTGACCTCTATCCGCTTGATACGGTAAATGGACAACGGATTTGGGTGGAATTTCTTAATCGTACCCAGTGGTGTCAGAACGAGTTTCAGGTCTCAAGTCAGATTACTGTTGAAGGACGGAAAAAATGCCGCTATGATGTGACTATACTTATCAATGGTTTGCCATTGGTTCAGATAGAATTAAAGCGCAGGGGAGTAGAACTCAAACAGGCATATAATCAGATACAACGCTATCATAAGACTTCGTTCCACGGATTGTTCGACTATATCCAATTGTTTGTTATATCAAATGGTGTCAATACCCGCTATTTTGCCAACAATCCTAATAGCGGTTATAAGTTTACATTCAATTGGACGGATGCTGCCAATCATCCGTTTAATGAATTGGATAAGTTTGCCGTATTCTTCTTGGAAAAATGTACGCTTGGCAAAATCATAGGGAAATATATCGTGCAGCACGAGGGCGACAAATGTTTGATGGTGCTTCGTCCTTATCAGTTCTATGCCGTAGAGAAAATTCTGGATCGTGTGCAGAACTCCAACGATAACGGCTATATATGGCATACAACAGGAGCCGGAAAAACATTGACTTCGTTCAAAGCTGCCCAACTTGTGTCAGAGTTGGATGATGTGGATAAGGTTATGTTTGTTGTTGACCGACATGACCTTGATACCCAGACTCAATCGGAATATGAAGCCTTTGAGCCAGGAGCTGTGGATAGTACTGATAATACGGATGAACTTGTGAAACGCCTTCAAAGCAATTCCAAGATTATCATCACTACCATTCAGAAACTCAATGCTGCAGTCAGCAAGACGTGGTATAGCAACAAGATTGAAACTATTCGCCACTCACGTATCGTGATGATATTTGATGAGTGTCACCGTAGCCACTTTGGGGATAGTCATAAGAAGATTATGAAGTTCTTTGACAATGCTCAAATCTTTGGCTTCACGGGAACACCTATCTTTACTGAAAATGCGGTAGATGGGCATACTACTAAAGAGATATTCGGAAATTGTCTTCATAAATATCTTATTAAGGATGCCATAGCCGATGAAAACGTGCTTGGATTCCTTGTGGAGTATTATCATGGTAACGAAGTTGTTGACAACGACAATCAAGCTCGTATGGAGGAAATAGCCAAGTTTATCCTTAACAATTTCAACAAATCCACATTCGACGGAGAGTTTGATGCCTTGTTTGCCGTGCAATCCGTGCCGATGCTCATACGCTATTACAAGATATTCAAATCGTTGAATCCGAAAATCCGTATTGGTGCTGTGTTTACTTACGCTGCTAACAATAGTCAGGATGATGAACAGACTGGCATGGGCACAGGGCAGTATGCAAAAGTGAGCGTGGGCGAGGCGGATGAGCTGCAAGCCATTATGGATGATTATAACAATATGTTCGGCACTGCCTTTACTACAGAAAATTTCCGTGCCTACTATGATGACATCAATCTGCGCATGAAAAAGAAGAAAGCGGATATGAAACCGCTTGACCTTTGTCTTGTCGTGGGGATGTTCCTTACTGGTTTCGACAGTAAAAAACTGAATACACTCTATGTGGATAAGAATATGGAATATCACGGTTTGCTGCAAGCATTCAGTCGTACCAACCGAGTATTGAACGAAAAGAAACGTTTCGGTAAAATCGTTTGCTTCCGTGACTTGAAAAACAATGTTGATACGTCTATTAAATTGTTCAGCAACTCTGATAACCCTGAAGACATAGTACGCCCTCCGTTTGAGGATGTAAAAAAGGAATATAAATGCTTGGCAACAGAGTTCCTGAAAAAATATCCTACACCCGGCAGTATAGATTTTCTGCAAAGCGAAAATGACAAGAAAAATTTTGTTCTTGCATTTCGTGATATTATCCGTAAACATGCGGAAATCCAGATATACGAAGATTATAGTGAGGATGCGGAAGACCTTGGTATGACCGAGCAGCAATTCAACGACTATAAGAGTAAGTATCTTGACATTACAGTCGGGTTTATAGAACCGCCTGTAATTCCATCTGTAGTTGCAGAAGATCCTGTTCCGTATGGGAACAGTCAGGGATTAGAGGATATAGATTTCTGTCTTGAACTTCTACATAGCGACATTATCAATGTGGCTTACATTCTTGAACTTATTGCAGAACTTGACCCATATAGCAATGATTACTCAGAAAAGCGGCAACATATCATTGACACAATGATTAAGGATGCCGGGATGCGAGGTAAAGCCAAACTCATCGATGGCTTTATTCGGAAAAATGTTGATGAAGATAAGGAAAACTTCATGAGCGGACGTAGTAAGGCTGATGGTACAAGTGAATTGGAAGAGCATTTGAATCAATATATTGTATCTGAACGCAATAAGGCAGTAAACGATTTGGCGGACGATGAACAAATTTCTGCCGAAGTGCTGAATATATACATAAAAGAGTACGACTATTTGCAAAAGGAACAGCCGGAAATCATACAAAAGGCACTGAAAGAAAAGCATCTTGGTCTTATAAAAACAAGAAAAGCATTGACGAGAATCATGGAGAGATTGCGTAATATAATAAGAACATTTAATTGGGAGTAAATTCGGATATGGTAAAGACAAATGAACCCGGATATGTGTATATCTTGACTAATCCAAGTTTTCGTGAGGATTGGGTTAAGATTGGCAAAAGCGCACGCCCTGTCGATATACGTTCCAAGGAACTTGACAATACGGCAGTTCCGTTGCCTTTTGAAATTTATGCAACTATTCAGACTGTCAAATATAACGATGTTGAAAAGCATGTACACAAGACTATCGATAGATTGACGGATTTGCGTATTCGTCAGAATCGGGAGTTTTTCAATGTGCCGCCACAAATAGCTTTGGATATATTCAATGACATAGCCAAAATGATTGATGATGCTGTTGTTACTGTCTATGTTGATAATAAACCTGTTTGTGCTACAGAAAAAGAGTCATTGCCTGTCGTGCAGAAACGAATCGTAAAGCGGGGACGTTTTAAATTTAGCATGATAGGTATTAAAATAGGGGAATGCGTTACCTTTATTCCTACGAATACGGAAGTCAAAGTGGCAAGCGATGATTCCGTTGAATATGAAGGTCGTATTTATAAATTGTCCCCTTTTGTCGGAACGTTTATGCCAGAAGAAAAACGAAATACGTCAGGTGCATATCAAGGGGCAAAATATTTCTCATATCAAGGGAAAGTATTAGATGACCTTAGAAGCATAATAGAGAACAATATACCATTGTCGGAAAAAGATGTAATACAGAATAATATTGAGAAATAAAGATATGAGCGAAGAACTGCAACAAAAACTCCGTGACCAGCTTTGGGAGGTCGCAAACCGTTTGCGTGGCAATATGTCGGCAAGCGACTTTATGTATTTTACATTGGGTTTCATTTTCTATAAATACTTATCAGAGAAAATAGAAAAGTATGCCAACAATGCCTTGGTGGATGATGAGATAACCTTTAAGGAATTGTGGGAGATGAATGATGCCGATGCGGTCGAGTTACAAGAGGAGGCAAAGAATCAATGTCTGGAGAATATAGGCTATTTCATAGAACCGAAATTTTTGTTTTCATCTGTAATTGAGGCCATCAAACGAAAAGAAAACATTTTACCTATGCTGGAACGTTCATTGAAGCGTATCGAAGACAGCACACTTGGACAAGATAGTGAAGATGATTTTGGCGGATTGTTTTCAGATATTGATTTGGCTTCACCTAAATTGGGCAAAACTGCTGATGATAAAAATACGCTTGTCAGCAATGTACTACTTGCATTGGACGATATAGACTTTGGATTAGAGGCATCACAGGAGATTGACATATTAGGAGATGCTTACGAATATATGATTTCGCAGTTTGCGGCAGGAGCAGGAAAGAAAGCCGGAGAGTTCTATACTCCGCAGGAAGTCAGCCGTATCTTGGCAGAAATTGTTTCCATCGGACACCAGCGTTTGCGCAATGTCTATGACCCGACTTGCGGTAGTGGTTCGTTGCTTCTTCGTGCTGCCAGCATTGGAAATGCAGTTGATATTTACGGACAGGAAAAGAATCCGACAACTTATAATCTTGCCCGAATGAATATGTTGCTTCACGGTATCAGATTCAGTAACTTCAAGATTGAAAACGGAGATACGCTTGAATGGGATGCCTTTGGCGACACCCAGTTTGATGCGGTAGTCGCAAATCCTCCATTCTCTGCCGAATGGAGTGCTGCCGACAAATTTAATACCGATGACCGTTTCAGCAAAGCAGGGCGACTTGCGCCAAAGAAGACAGCAGATTATGCTTTTATCCTACACATGATTTATCACTTGAACGAAGGTGGTACGATGGCTTGTGTCGCTCCACACGGTGTTTTGTTCCGTGGTAATGCAGAAGGGGTAATACGCCGTTTCCTGATAGAGAAGAAAAACTATATAGATGCCATTATCGGTTTGCCGGCTAATATATTCTATGGTACAAGTATTCCGACCTGTATTCTTGTGATGAAGAAATGCCGTAAGGAAGATGATAATATTCTGTTCATAGATGCGAGCAAGGAGTTTGAGAAAGTCAAGACACAAAATAAACTGCGTAAAGAGCACATCGACAAGATTGTTGATACCTATCGCGAGCGAAAAGAAATAGAAAAGTACAGCCATCTTGCCACTTTACAGGAGGTTGCCGATAACGGCTATAATCTGAATATTCCTCGTTATGTCGATACTTTTGAAGAGGAAGAACCTATTGACATTAAAGCTGTAATGGCAGAAATCAAGGAGTTGGAAGCCAAACGTGCCGAACTCGATAAGGAGATTGAAGTATATCTTAAAGAATTGGGACTGGTTGAATAATAGTGTTATGGCAGAGATAGATAACATCCCGGAAATGCGTCCTTCATTCGACAATATCCGTCGTCACGATGAGAACGACAATGAATATTGGAGTTCACGTGACCTATGCGCTGCTATGGGATATTCGGCTTATTGGAAATTCCAAAAAGTCATAGACAAAGCAATCAAAGTAGCCGGCATAAAAGGAATGAATATTGACGAGCATTTCAACCAAGCGGTTGATATGGTGAAGATAGGCAGTGGCTCGTTCCGTAAAGTCAGTATCTTCCGCTTGTCACGTATGGCGTGTATGATTATTGCTGAAAATGCTGATGCAAAAAAAGTATTGGTACAACAGGCAAGAGATTACTTTTCTCAAACCATATCTACCAACGAATTGGTGCTCAACTCATATAGTTCCAATCTGTTACTATATAAAACCGCACAAGGAGAAGTTCGAGTAGAGGTAATATTCAATAGCGAAACATTCTGGATGTCGCAAAAGCGCATGGCGGACTTGTTTGGGGTGGATGTACGAACCATCAACTATCATCTTGGACAGATTTATGAATCCGGTGAACTTACCAAAGAGACAACTATCCGAAAAATTGGGATAGTTCAATCAGAGGGAGAACGAGATGTGGAGCGTACACCGTTGTTCTATAATTTGGATGCCATCATAGCGGTAGGTTATCGTGTCAATAGCTATCAAGCCACTCAGTTTCGTATTTGGGCTACGTCTGTCTTGAAGGAATTTGTCATTAAAGGATATGCTCTTGATGATGAAAGACTAAAACAGGGAAAGCATTTTGGCAAAGATTATTTTGATGACTTGCTGGAGCGTATTCGTGAGATACGCACATCGGAACGCAGATACTACCAGAAGATAACAGACATTTATGCGGAATGCAGTGCTGATTACGACCCGAAATCGGATTGTACTAAATTGTTCTTCAAAATGGTGCAAAATATGATGCACTTGGCTGTGACTAATCGTACCGCTGCTGAAATAGTGTATGAACGTGCCGACTCTGAAATGCCCCACATGGGATTGACAATGTGGAAGAAAGCACCCGATGGTAGAGTTCAGAAGTCCGATACGATTGTGGCAAAGAACTATTTGTCTGACAAAGAGATTTCCGAACTTAACGGCGTAACTAACGCATTTCTTGAATTTGCAGAACTTCGTGCCCAGCGCCACATCATAACAACGATGGAAGACTGGAAGCAACGTCTTGAACAGTTTCTTGGCACTATGGATTATAAGGCACAAGATACTGCCGGTAAAGTTTCACAAGAAGTAGCACGAGAGAAGGCGTATGGCGAGTACGAGAAATATAAAGTGATTCAAGACCGTTCTTTTATCTCTGATTTCGACCGGTTTAATAATGGCGACAAATTGTTGCCGTTTGATATTAACCCTGATAAAGAATAGATGATTATGAAGAATAATAACGAAAATAAAATCCTCAATGTTCCAAATCTGAGATTCCCGGAGTTTAGTGAAGAATGGAAAAAGATGAAAGTTTCAGAACTCTTGGATTTCTATTCTACCAACTCTCTGTCATGGGAACAATTAGATTATAATAACGGTAAAATCAAGAATTTGCATTATGGTTTAATTCATAAAGGAGTACCTACCATGGTAGATGTTGTTTGTGATTCTCTTCCTTACATCAAAGAGGAATCTATGCCCAAATCATTTACCCTATTCAAAGAAGGAGATGTGGCATTTGCTGATGCGTCTGAAGACACAAACGATGTGGCTAAAGCCATAGAAGTTGTTAATTGTGATAACCAACAAATCGTTTCTGGCTTACACACAATACATGGACGTGATAATTATGAGCAGACTATTATTGGTTATAAAGGTTATGCTTTTGCTTCTGATTCATTCCACAAGCAGATTAGAAGAATTGCTCAAGGTACAAAGGTGTTTTCTATAAGTGCTCGTAATTTCGATGAAGTGTATATCGGAATCCCTTCAAAAGAAGAACAAACCAAAATTGCAAAACTGTTAATAGCCATAGACAAGCGCATCGCTACCCAAAACAAAATCATTGAGGATTTGAAAAAACTAAAGTCCGCAATTATAGATAAGTCATTCTGTTATCCAAATGAATCTTCGCCACAAAAAAGGTTTATTGGCTTTACCGAAGAGTGGCATTTGGTACACCTTTCTGATATATGCCAACGTGTACGCACTAAAAATTTCAATACCCAATGTACTTTAGTCCTTACTATTGCAGCTCAGTTTGGTTTAGTCAGTCAAGAAGAATTTTTCAATAAATCTGTAGCAAGTGATAATTTGGAGGGGTATTACCTTCTACGAAAAGGTGATTTTGCTTATAACAAGAGCTATTCAGGTGATTATGCATGGGGTGCGGTCAAGCGACTAGAATGTTTTTCCGAAGGCGTGCTCTCTCCTTTATATATCTGCTTTAGACCCGATACAGCAAGAATTGATTCAGATTTTCTTGCACACTATTTTGAATCAAAGAAATGGTACAAAGGTATTGCAGATATTGCAGGTGAGGGAGCAAGGAATCATGGTTTGCTGAACCTATCTGTAATTGATTACTTCAAAACACTTCATCGTATTCCAAGCATTCAGGAACAAAAAGCCATAGCTAATGCACTCAACAAATTAACTTCAAAAATATCCATAGAGAAAAATCTTTATGACGATTTGCTTTTACAACGGCAACACCTACTCCAGCAGATGTTTATATGAACATTTGCTGGAGTAAGTATTGTTTCTGCTTATCTAAGTTTGCTACGTACATTTCTTCATTTTCAATCTTCTTCTTAAAAGCGGAAAGCAAAACGGTTAACTGTAATTGCTTGTCCAGTGTGGGCACAATGATACTGATTTTTGACAAGTCTTTCTTCTGAATATTAGGTAAGCCGCTACCTATTCGGAGTGCCATTATATCTGGTTCTTTCCACTTCAAATAGTGGAACAAAAAATGTGTCGCTATGGAGGAGGTCGGCTTTATACGTAAGGTGTAACAATGCCCACCGCTCCAAAATTCGGAACTGTTATATTGAACATAGCCACAAGAATTGCCACCCTCACTTATTGAAATTGTATCAGCCTCAGTGTTATAACTGTCATAATAACCTGACGGTGCTATACCGCCATTCATCACATAGTATTTTCCACTGTCACTAAGCTCACTTCCATTGATTTGTTGCCCTTTAATTATTTCAGCCAAATCTAAAAGTGAGCATTCTTCTCCTTGCAGATTGGAAAATATCTCCTGATAAATTGCGGACCTTTATGAATAACAATCCTTAATTTTATCGAAAACAGACGGTTTGTTCCTCAAATCATCGCATTGTTTATGACCTTATGTCCATCACACCAGAAACAGAATATTGCTCATTATATTATTCTCAAAGTGTGTAGAAGAGCTAAGCCTTAAGCTATATATTCTACTATTTTGCATAGTTGGCTGTGTAATATCTAATTAAAGATAAAATTTCCCGAATAACACAAATGGATTTTAATCTAAAAGACTATCTTTGTATTAAATTTATGTGTTATGAGTACAACAGAATATATACAAATCATTATCGGCATCGGTCAAATTATTGCTGTTGCTATTATTCCAATTATTGTTTGGGTATTAGGAATAAAATACCAAGATAGAAAAGCAAAAAAAGATGCTCAATTAAGAGTTTTCCTTACACTAATGGCAGATCGAAAATCAGCCCCAATAACAAAAGAATGGGTTGATGCATTAAATACAATAGATGTCGTATTTCAAGAAAATAAAAAAGTTCGACATGCGTGGAGAGAATATTTAGATAGTTTAAACGAAAAATCACCCCATTTTGATAGTAGTAATTCTTTTAGACTTGACTTACTTTCCGAAATGGCCGTTTCTCTTGGATATAAAAATTTAAAGCAAACAGAAATTGATAGATTTTATTCTCCTAAATATTTTGGTTCTCAAATGAGCCGACAGGAAATATTATTTCAAGAGAATCTACGAATTTTAACCCGATCCAAAAGTTGTGCTGAAAGTTTTACTGAGGAAGAATATGAACAGCACTATAAGGAGTTGATGGAGCAGCAAGGAGAGTAAAGAATATGGGAAACTTCCATTTTCTGTAAGATTATTGATTTTTCATCCTTAATTAGAGGGCTAAGCGACAATATCCATAGAGATATTAAGGGAGAAACAGTATGTTTCTCGGGTGTGGGTGAAGCTTATTCCGGATTAAGCGGAAAAAGTGGTGATGATTTCGGTGACGGTGAGCCATTTATCACCTACATGAATGTGTATCAGAACACTTACATTTCAGAAAAGGATTATGAATTTGTGCAAATAGCTCCCAATGAAAGGCAAAACTGTGTGCAGTACGGTGATGCTTTATTTACACTCTCATCTGAAACTCCGGAAGAAGTTGGTATAGGTGCAGTATATTTGGGCAACACGCAGAAACTTTATTTGAATAGCTTCTGTTTTGGCATTCATTTCTATGATGAACGTGTATTACCTCAATACCTTGCCCACTTCATTTCAAGTTTCTCATTTCGTAAGGCTATATATCCGTTAGCACAAGGGAGTACACGGTTTAATCTCCAAAAGAATGATTTTATGAAGATGAAGTTTGTATTGCCTACGTTAGAAGAACAAGAACGTATAGCTAAAACTCTTGACGCTTTGCATTACTGTATGGCAAATGAAAAGTCATTATTGGAGCAATACATTTTATTGAAGCGGTATCTATTAAGTCAAATGTTTATATAAGCATCTGTCCCAGCAGGTAGCGTTTTTGCCAGTTAAACGATGCAAGAATGCCTTGTTCCAATAAAAGTTTACTCTCCAATTTGTCAAGCACATTTGCGATATGCTTTTGTTCAGCAAGTGGAGGACAATATATTTTCGCTTTACCATAATCTTTGAAGTAGATATGTGGTATAGCCATTCCTGTTTTGTACGCTTGAAAGTTGAACACAGACAGTGCAAAGTACAGATACCGCAAATCATTGTTATCTATGACTGTAAGATAGTTGAGTGTGCCAATCGCCGAAAATTTGCCTTGTGCGTAGGAAACTGTACCAACACCCGAACCATCCTTGATTACCAGTATTGCATCACCGTTCATTTGTGGCACATCCGTATAACCAACCAATCCATTTGCGCCAAATACTTTATACAACCCATTAGGCAAAACCTCGCTTTCTTGAAGTGTTGAACTATGACACTCTAAACATTGAGAAATTGCAGTATTAAAGTTTCCTTTAGTCGTTAGTGTAACCGCAAGCCCTCTAATTAAGGATTGCAGTTTTTCAATGATTTTGTTTTGGGTCGCTATACGTTCATCAATAACAGACAACATTTCAGATATTTTTCTCTGTTCGTCAAGCTGTGGAATAAATACTTTAATTTTTTCAATAGTGTCTTTAGAAAGACTCGGAACACCAGAGGCTTCATTATATCGCAACCAGTTTATAGTTTGAAAAAGGCAATAAACGAACTTTGGAGTGGTCTTATTGAACGAATGGGTATAAAAGAGAGTATCAACAGTCCAAAACTTCCCATTATAATAGAACGGCTTATTGATACTCCCTTTTCGTCCAATAAATGTTGTTTCACCATCGTATATACATTCATTTACAGATGTCATATAACCACCTGTTCCAAATACAGGGATATTCCCTTTTTCAAGATGTTTGTAATCCCTCCCACTACCAATAGAAAGGATATTGGCTATTTGACAATTTTCCCATTCTCCACTAAACTCCGGGAATCTCAGATTTGGAACATTGCCCATTATATTTCTCTAATTATAGGAAACCCCTAAAAAAGTAATTATGACAAAGAAATCAATTAGAGAAATTGCGATGGCTTGGCGAGAAGACAAGCGTCCGTATGTGAAGCAATCAACATTTGCCGCTTATATGTTGATTCTGGAGAACCATCTTTTACCATATTTTGGTGAAAATGATGCGTTAAGTGAGAAAGCGGTACAAGATTTCGTACTACAAAAACTCAATGGTGGTATGAGTGTAAAATCGGTAAAGGACATTCTTATTGTGCTCAAAATGGTGATGAAGTTCGGAGTAAAACACGAATGGATGAACTATTCAGAATGGGACATAAAATATCCTACAGCTGAAACGAACAAAGAGTTGGAGGTATTGACTGTAGCCCATCACAAGAAAATATTGGACTACATTCGTCAAAATTTCACATTCCGTAATTTAGGCATCTATATAAGCCTAAGCACCGGACTTCGTATTGGTGAAGTTTGTGCTTTACGCTGGAGTGACATCAATGTGGATAGCGGAACTATCAGCGTTCAGCGTACCATAGAGCGTATTTATATTATCGAAGGAGAAAAGAAACATACAGAGCTGGTTATTAATACGCCTAAAACAAAGAACTCCTGCCGTGAAATTCCTATGAGCAAGGAGTTACTTGCTTTGGTAAAACCACTGAAAAAAGTGGTAAATGCGGATTACTACATACTCACCAATGAACCCTCGCCCACAGAACCACGAACATATCGCAATTATTACAAACGGTTGATGGAGCACCTTGGTATCCCAAAATTGAAATTTCATGGGCTTCGCCACAGCTTTGCAACTCGCTGTATAGAAAGTAATTGTGACTATAAAACAGTCAGTGTATTGCTGGGACACTCAAATATCAGTACCACTCTCAATCTTTATGTCCATCCAAATATGGAACAAAAGAAACGTTGTATCGCCAAGATGTTCAAGTCGCTTGGCAAATAACATTTTACTGGTATGTAACTTCTGTGCGATCATTTGAAGAAAACGGTCTAAGTTTAGCAAAAATAATCCAAGTGTAAATGTACTAAGTTTGATCATAGAATTAAATAAAACGTAGAAGATGCCGACAAGTACCCGACATGCACCCGACAAGTTCAAAGGAAATAATTATGTTGATTGAAGTATGGCTTGTATGCATTTTAATTCAAATGTCAAATCGCAGAACTATACAACAATTCCGTAACCACCGTAACTGTTACGGCGGTTACAGGATTGTTATAGCCTCTGATATGACCAAACAAATGCCAATAAAGATTTGGTCACTTCCAATTACGTCCATTTATCCAAAATCTTTGGTGCGATTATAGCCATGACAGTCCCCGAAATTGCAATAAGGGCACAGATGGCAACTGCTTTCCAAATCAGGCTTGAATGCAATATCTCAACGTTTGCTACTATCATGCTGGCGAAAAAAGAAGATAGGGCTACCAGTATTATAATAGTGATGTAAAATGCTGTAACCGGAACTAGGATGGTATTGCCGGATTTCTTCATTCTTCGCTCGGCTTCTTTGCATTTGCTTTCAATCTGACTGAGAAAATCGCATAGAAGTCTTGCCCCAAATTCCACTGCTAACTTCTGCATTTCTGAAGAAATGATAGGCTTACACTCTCGGATAGAGCCGGACAAATTTTCAACTTCCGTTCTCAGCTTGAACACGTTGTTGTTCAGCTTTGCAAGTTCTTGTACATTGATGTCGAATAGGTGGTTTTCTTCCTCCAAAGACTCATTCTTTGGGTTGGATTTTATGGCTTCCGCTTCAGCCATTTCTGTGGAAAAGTCGAATTTCTTTTTCATTTGATTATCGTTTTAATCCTGATTTTGGTTTCTTTCCGAGCAGGCGACCGGCAGCACGAGCACATCTTCGTGCCCATTGCCAATCGTCTTCGTCCTTATCTCTCCACGGCAAATTACTTTGTGAACCTCCACCGCCACTTCCGGTGGCAACATTTGGCGTTTCAAGCAGTCCGACAAAAATAGCTACAGCCATATCGGTAAGTTCCTGACAGTTCTCGGTATCTCTGTAGTCAAACTCATCGTTGAAATATTCAAGCACTTTTTCCGGAATATAGAACCGATGTTCCTTATCGTCATGATTAAGCGTATAGGAAATAGTATCGGGATGATAAGTGTTATATCTGGTATGCTCTGCGGATGCTGACGGTTTGAGATTCTGCTCAGTTTGAGTTTCCTTAGGCTGATTGCTTAAAGTGACAACTTGTGGCCTATGATGCAGTTTGTCCCATGTTTTAGGAAGTTTTGAAATCATCAGATTCCGAGCAACTCCCAATTCGGAAGCCTTGTATTTGGTATTACCGTTTACAAGTGCGTAGCCCCTGATAACGTGTTGCGCATCCTTTCTTTCGTGTACAGAGTAACCTTTTCTTGTGAGGGTATTTTTATACTCTTCCCAAGACCATTCAGGCATTGATCTCAGCGCATCCATGCAATCGCGATTTACCTGATGGATATTGGTGTATCGGATTTGTACAGCAGTAGTCCAACCACGTTTCTTTGCTATTCGCTCGGCAGCACGTTGCGCACGAAGATGAATGTTGTGGTCGTTGTTGATGTTGCCGTCTTCATCCAAACGGCAGACGGCAGCATGAAGGTGGGGAACTTCGCCATCGGATTCCTCATGTAGCCAAACAGTGTATTTGCTGTTAGCCAGATTGGTCTGGCAGGAGCGGACTTTTCCGTCCTTACCGGTAAACACTTGCTTGTCAAACTCCGTAGCGAAATCCTGCCATAGCTTTTGCCAGTCTTCGATGTCGAAGAAACGGGTGTGTTCGGCAGAGGGGCTTAGCTCGATTCTGATGACTGAGTTCTTGATGGGTTTGAAACGTGATAAGGTCAGTTGCATGGAGTTCCATATCCCCAAAGTGTCCGGTTGCGACGGCATCAGATTGTCCAATACCCGATAGATTTTCTCCGGGTGTTTTTTCTTCAGAGATTCGCCGGTAATATAACGGATGGCGTTTATGCCGTGCGATATTGCTTTAGCCTTTGCTATCATACTTCTTCGGATTTTTCGTTGGACGGAATCTTGTTTCTCTCTTTTACGGCGTTGAGAAATTGGCAGACGCTTTCAGCAATATAGCCAAGCTCTTTGAGCCAGCCTACCATGAACGGCACCTGATTGAACAATATCATTCGTTGCTTTGTGGACATTCCACGAAGTGCAGAAGTGTATTTTACAAGGTCTGACCGACAGTTGTCCAGATTCTGCAACAGGTCTGTTTCTTCTTTTGAAAGCCTCGGTCTGGGACGGTAGTTGTATGCACAGGCAAGCAAGTAATCGCTTACCGTCATACCGCATTGCTCAGCTTGTGATTTTATATACTCCTTCTGACCGGGAGTCACTTTTGCTCCGATAAAGACGGATCTTGTCTCTTTTTTCTCCTCTGGAGATTGTGTTTGTTCTTCAATATTTTGTTCCATATAAATCATTGTTATAATAGTGAATAGGTGCGAGCTTGCGAGTACCGCACCGGCGAAGTATCTGAGCAGGCAAGGGTGCCAATGTACAACCGTAACGCAGTGAGGTTATACCTTGGCATATCTCGCAACAGTTACCTGTTGATGCTTCACGGCAAGCCGTATAGGATGTACATACAGAATTGGCAAATGGATTGGAATCAGAATTTGACCTATCCTACTATAAAAGGGTAGGGAATGAAACCGCATATTGTAATCCTTGACCACTTTGCTTTATTCCTATATATACGCCCCGACACTAAAGTAAAGTTCTACGGCTGTACTAATTGCATCAAGATTAATAATGGTAGTCAGGATTGAACTGGTATTCTTTCCCTTCCTTTATTACCATCCGTTTATTGCCGAGAAAGGTAGCTACTTTGACCGCTTTGTTGTGACCGAGTTTTACGCCCTGTAACCCGTAGCCGTTTTTCAGTCGCTCCAGATAGTTGTCGTAACCGGTAATATTGCCATCGGCAAAAATGGCATCCAACGCAGCACGATGTACGCTCTCCGGGATTTCCTTGTATGGTTCAAAAGGTTCTTTGGTCGGTCGTCCGAGTTTCTTCTCTTTGGATATATAGGATTCCACTGGTTCAGGCAAGGCACATTCGTTTATGCGGAAAGCGAAAGGCTCAAACTCCCGGTCACGGATATGAATGGCTTCGACACAGCTGATAGTTTTATCATCTTTATCCACTTCTACCTGCATGATGGTTTCCGCTTTGTTGTTGAGTTCCGTGCCAATGTGACCACGGGCATGTTCATCATTCTTGTTCTGATGCAGGATGGTGTGGATATGAATTTGGCGGTCGTCAGTCCACTGCATGAATTTGGAGATTATATTGGTGGCTTCATTCGGAGAATTGATGTCATACATAAAATCCCTGATGCCATCTATAATGACCAGTCCCAAATTCGGAATTGTGCCAATGGCCTGTTCGACTATTGCAAGTCTCATTTCGGGAGAATATTTCCGCAGACCTAACATAATCAGATTGTCAGAATCGGCATTCTTTGGTAATCCCGCCAAACATAGAATGCGTTGTAGTACCTTTTGACAATGAGGCTCTCCTTGTTCGGTGTCGATATACAATATCGTCCGTTTATTTTCCGGGAACGATGAACGGTAATGGAGCACAGTGCTATTGGCCAATGCGGAAGCGGCAATGGCTGAAACATTGAAAGTCTTCTTGCTCTTGGCTTTACCGATGGAAGCACTGAAGTTGCCAAGTGTTCCGATAATGGAGTCATCCACCATAAGCACCACAGGCGACTGTTCGTATTTGGTATTTACGCTCACGGTAGCCTCCTTTATGTAAATAGCCAGTTCCTCAGCAGATGGGATGTTATTGTTCGTCTTCTCCATAGCCTACCAGTTTTTAGAGTTTGGTTTACGGCGATGGGAAGCGAGCAACGCATCATTCTCTTCCTCGAAACTTTGCGGAACGGCGGTCTTACGGGACGACTCCAACCATTTATCCAGCTCATCACGATAGATGTAGAGGTGCTTGCCTTGTTTTATAACCGGAATATCGTCCTTTTTAACCTTGTAATAAAAGGTCGATAGCGGCATTTTGAGATAGGCGCAAGCCTCCTGCACGGTCATGGGGACGTGCGTGTTCTCCTTGACTTCGTTCTGCTTGGAAAGCTTTTCGGTCAGCAAACTTTCCATACTTGCGATTCGGTCGCATAACTCTCCCAGCACTTCGGGAAGGTCATTGAATGTGAATTGATTCTTAGACATGATTCAAATGTTTTATTTGTTAAACATGCTGCAAACCAACACAATGATACTATGCAGACCTTCGTCAGCAGAGGGTAATTTTTCAGTCAGCGACGGAATCATTTCAGTCGGTCAGAACCAGCTGTCTCATCGTCTGCTTTTTTGAGGCAATTGAAATAATACTCTCCTTTTAGGGGAATATCAAGTGGAATTTTACAAATACCTGTAGTCCGTAGATTTTTTGATAAATAAAACAGAGTAGCATTTTTCAATTCGTGTGGGAATATGGTTTTTATAAATTCTGCGCATTTTTCCACCGAGATATTCAACCTTATGCCGATATTCCATACAAAATGCCGTATATCGAGAGTGTTTAATGGGTTGTCAAATTTGGAACGTATGGGCTTGTATAAATCACATTGCCCATGGGCAAAGCACTCTATGTTTTCGTGAAGTGTAATAAGGTCATCTTTTGAAAGAAATTCAGCCATACTATATGTGGTATAGTCGTGCATGACACGCATAATGTCAGCTTGCTGCTCTGCCTTTTTCCGTTCTATTTCAGCTATGCGTTCGTCATAACCATCTGTGTAATCATTCTTTGCTGCCGGCATTTCTATAACTTCTACTTCCGGGGTAATGGTATCAGATGGCAGCTTGATTTCAAGTGGAATGGATTCTTTTTGCTTGCCAAAAGAAATACATACGTTATTCTTGATAAGGTAGCGATAGAAAAATCTTTGAGAGAACGCGCATGAAAGAGTTAAGAGCACGATACTCAATATAATAGGTGTGGTATATTCCATCAGGTTTATTTGATGGCGGTTATAAAGATAAGTGGCGATTACCGAGTATGAAGTAACGCTTACAGCAAGTATGAAACTTGCCTTTTTCCTGTGAATTTGAATACTATCTGTCATAATCTATTGTTGTTTGGATGAAATGATAGTACAAAGTTATAAGCACATTTCCAGATAGTTATAAATAAATGCAGTAAATCGGTCAATTTTTAAGAAAATATAGGCTTAGAGTATGATAATCAATCGGGAATCATACTCTAAGCCTATGTAATGGGGCAAAATAGGGGAGTTCAACCCTTGCGTATCAGAGTGATTTTCTTGCTGGCTTCACGCTTGTTACTGTCCACGACTTTCATGTAACGCATCGTGGTGGTGATGCTTTTGTGCGCCATTATGCTTTGTATGGTACGGATGTCTGTACCGGCAGCACCCTGGAGGGTTGCGAATGTTCTCCGATATGAATGGAATGTTATGTTCTTGGTTATTCCGGCAGAACGAATCCACTCTTTCATTGGTACTTGTGTCCAACTACGCATAAGTCCCTTGAATACCAGACCTTTCTTTTCAGAACTGTATCCTATCAGCCCTAATGCTTCCTCGCTGATGGGAATGATGTCTTCCGCTTTGTTTTTCTGTGTGATGATATGCACACATTTCCCTCCGGCAGAGTAGTCCACTATGTCTTCCCAGCATAGGGCGAGGATGTCGCTGATGCGCAAGCTGGTCATACAGGAAAACAGCGATGCGATTTTCACAATAGGCTTTTTACATGGCGTTTCAGCTAACTGGTACAATTCTTCAACAGATAAAGCTTCTTTCATAGTGTCTTCTGTTTCAATCTTTTCCAAGAAGTCATTGACATTGGTCTTTATCATCCCGTTGCGATATAGTATCTTCAAGAATCCTCTGAAAGTAGACCAATATCCTGATGCAGAGTTTCGTGTGATACGTCCGTTGCGTCTTAGTTTCTTGGCGCTCAGCAGGTATTCCCGAAACTTGTTGCATAGGTCGATGTCAATCTCTTCAAAAGTGCATTTGCCGTGTACGAAGTTCTTGAAATGGAGATAGACGAACTCCCATTTCTGGTCGTGCTTGCGGAGTTGCTTACGATAGTATTCCAAGAAATCACCCTTTAGTTTGTACCGGTCGAAGAAGTCATACCGTTCATTTACGACAGATTCAAATCTGCGGCAACGGATGGCTTCGGCTTTCTCGGTCATTACATCGTTGAAATTCTGCTCCCGTTTGCTCTTCGGGTTGGCATAGATATAAATGCCAAGCGATTCGTGACGGATTACTTTCATTGTTTCCTTGTCTCTATATCCCGGATAATAATCCAGATAGAACGACAACATTTTGTTCTTTAGAGGTCTTGTCCTCAATGTTACAGTTTTACATTCGTGCATACTCTACTATATTATATTGTTGTTAATAATTTGCTGCAAACCAACGAAATGGTTCAATGCAGACCATACCCATTGTTGAATAATTTTCCTGTCTGAAATGGAATAATTTTCAGGTGACGGATTTTTCAGCCATCACCTTGTCAAAATCCTCTTTCAGCAGGAACATGGATTTGCCGTGGTGTATCTTTCGGATGTTGTTATACCGGGCATAGTTATAGACATCATCCCTACGCAAACCATATTTTTCCATCGCTTCGGCTACGCTGTAATACTTTTCGCGTTGGTCGAAACCGCCGTTCTTGATAATGTCGATGTGGTCTTTGGAGTATTGGACTTTGCCATAGACTACACGTGAGGGGATTTTATGGCGATGTACAAATGAGCATCTGGCATCTTTACTCATACCGTATGTTGCTTCCATCTGTTCTGCGCCAATCCATTCTTTGATATTGTCAGCTGCCTTGTATTTGGCGAAGAAACGGTTTACTGCCAACTGTTTGTAGTAGTTGAACCCTCCGTGACTGATTTTAGGAATGTCGTTTTCACGGCACAGCCTACAAATGGTTTTCTTGGTCATCTGATATGTGACTGCAATCTGTTCTGACGAATAGTAGCCGTCGGGAATTGTAAAAGGCTCTTTCGGTACCTGCTGACCGGATTTGCTTTCGCGCTTCTTGGGGATGTATGTACCGTCCCGATGCTCACGATATACCTTGTCAAACTCGGTGCGCAATACCATAGTCCGGCTTCCTTGTTTGAACCTCGTTATATCGTATTTGTTGACATAATAGCTGATGTTAATTTTGGTAAGCCCGTATTCCTTGGTAATTTCCGAATAGGTATAATAGTCGGGATTCAGTTTGTCCTGCTTTTCTTTGATAGCGTCTATATGGGCACGGGAATAATACACCTCGTGGTGGCGGTTGATTCGGGGAATATTGTGCCGCAGGGCAAAGGTGACAACGGCATTACGGCTCATACCGTACTTTTCCATGACCTGCTCCGGCGTGTAATAACAGTCCGGATTGATTTCTTCGGCAAGGTCGGCAAAATACTTGTCTATGAGGGTGCGGTTGTAGAACACACGGCTACCTTCTTCAACCTTTGGGATGTTGTATAGTTTGCAACGACGATACAGGGTTTTCTTTTGGATTTGGTATTTCTCCAGAATCTCATTCGTGGTGTAATAGAGGATGGTCTGTTTCCGTCCATAGCTGCGTTTCTTGTAGTCGGGCGTATTGTCGAACATCTTTTCAATGTCGGATTTGCGTATGATGGTGCGCCCACGAAGTTGCAACGCCCGAATGATACCGGCAGCCATGTGCCGATAGATGGTGGCACGACTGATGCCTAAAAGGGTAGCGGCTTCGGCAGGGGAGAGGAACGGTTTGCCTCCCACAATGCCGACTTCCTGCATTGGTTGCTCGTTTTGCTTCGCCTCGTACTCCTGCAATTTTTGCCTGCGCTTCCTGTCTTTATACGCTTTTTCAGTACACGATTTGCTGCAAAACCGTGTTACCATCGTGTGTGCTATAAATGGTTTGCCGCACCACTGGCATTTTCTCTGTACCTCCATATATTGGTCGCCTTTAATTTCGTCGATTTCGTCTCAACGCGTCTCACAATTTCTCATAGCGTCTCACGCTGTGTCTTCTATAGCGGTTTCGCTCATTCTCATAATGTCTCACATCGTGCCCAAGATGTCGCTATGATAAGAGCGAGAAGCCCGCTTATTTGTTCGGCGGTAGAATTATGGTACAAAAAGATGCTGAAAATCGGCAGTCTGTCAGAATTGACTGGAATAGACACAAAAATAAAAGTCGCTGGATTTCAGCGACTTTATTCTAAATGGTTATGGTTGCTTATGGCTGTTTACAAGCCATCATTTGCCGGTACAGGTTCCTGTCCGCCTCCCAGATTCATGACTGGATGAAGGAACAGTATCCTGATCTTCCTGTTGTCTGCGGGAAAACCGTATACAATTTTGTGGAAACTGTACGTCGTAAGTATAATCTGGACAAGGAGGGGCTTTCCAAACGTGTTTATGAGAAAATGCCGGATACCCCTTACGGGGAATATGCCCAGATGGATTTCGGAGAAAGCCGTATGCCCACATACAGGAACGACTTTGTCAAAGTTTATTTTTTTGTCATGGTGATGAGCCGTTCCAGGCAGAAGTTCGTGTATTTTTCCTGTACGCCTTTCACATCAGCCCTAGCCGTATATGCCCATGAACTGGCTTTCGCATATTTCGGAGGGAAGCCAAGAAGGATAATCTATGACCAGGACAAAGTCCTGCTGGTCAGAGAAAACCTGGGTGACCTCATATTGACAAGAACATTCCGTGCCTTTGTCAACGAGCAGCATTTCCAGCCCGTGTTCTGCCGTCCTGCTGATCCGGAAAGCAAGGGAAAAGTGGAAAATGTGGTCAAATATGTCAAGCGTAACTTTCTTGCCGGACGGACATTTAACAGCCTGGAAGTCCTTAACACCGAGGTCCTGCAATGGCTGGAAAAAACAGGAAACGGCAAGATACATGGAACCACACGCCTGGTTCCGGCTGAGGAATTTGAGATTGAACGGAAATATCTGTTGCCATACTATGGAGAACCGGTGCCCCCCAAAGACGAGCCGAAAGAGTATCATGTCCGCAAGGACAATACGGTACGGTACCGGACCAACTACTACAGCGTGCCCTCCGGCACCTATAAAAATCGGAACACCGTTGTATGGCTACTTGAGAATAACGGACATATCGAGCTGTACGACAAAGAGAGCGGTAAACTCATATGCAGGCATGAGTTGTGTCCCGGAAAAGGGAAAAATGTATGTGACAAAAGACATCATAAGGACAAGACACGGAGTGTGAATGACTTGCAGGTCCGGATCCGAAAGCGGACGGAAGATGACCCCACCGTTATTCTGTGGCTCCGGAATCTGGAAAGGGAAAAGCCGCGTTATTACAGAGACAATATGAAACTGCTGCTTCATGTTATATCCGAATACGGCAAAGAAACAGTGATAGCAGCCCTGCGGACCTGTCTGGAAAAAAACATATACAACAGCCTTTCCGTGCAGGAAATATCCGGCTCAATCCACAGGAGTAAGGACAATATGAACGGGATGACTTTCCAAGCTCCGACATCCATTCCGGAAACAGCGGACTGTCATCCTGAAAAAACAGATATAAACCAATATAACAAGTTTTTTGAATGATACAAAGTGAAAAATTGAAAGCACACGCCAAACGTCTGCGGCTTTACAACATTGCAAACCGCATGGACAGCATTCTGCATCATGCACAGGAAGAAAAACCGACCTACCCGGAATTCCTGTCCCTGGTATTAGGCACCGAAGTTGAGATGAAAGAGAGGAAAGACTACGAGAGACGCCTTGTTGCGGCACGTCTGCCCCGAAAACATGATCTTGACGAATACGACTACAATTTTTATGAAGGCATAGACCGCCGGCAGATGAAGGAGCTTCGTGAACTGGTATGGCTCCGTGAAGCTTATAACCTGATCCTGATGGGACCATCAGGGACTGGAAAAACATTTCTGGCAGCCGGTCTTGTCTTTGATGCGGTCAAGGCCGGTTACAAGGCATACCTGATGACAATGGAGGATATCGTAAATTGTCTCAGACTTAAAGACATCTCAACTCCGGCCATGATGACTTATAACAAGATTCTGCGCGCACAGCTGCTGGCAATAGATGATATCATGCTGTTTCCTGTGAAAAGAGAGGAAGCAACTGCCTTCTTCAACCTGATAAACACCCTACATGAGAAGACATCCATCATCATTACAACCAACAAGGCACCTACAGAATGGGTAGAAACATTGAATGATGAAATCCTTGCCAGCGCTCTGCTTGACAGGCTGCTTTATCGATGTGAAGTCATCAAGTTCACCGGCAGTAGCTACCGGTTAGAAAACAGGCAGACGATTTTCAAGACTACAACAGGAACGAGAAACGAACTTATGAAGCCTTAGTTACTGGTGTATTCTGTGGCATATTTAACTTTTCTAAAAAAAGGCACAAGAAAATTTGCAAATTACACCTCGCCTTCGGACAGCTCAACGAGCAGTTCATCCGTGACTATCAGGATTTCTGCCTGGAAAAGAAGAAACTGGCGATGGAGACGGTGCGCCATTACCTGTCCATCCTGAAAAAGATCTGCCGCATCGCCTACAAGGAGGGGCACTCGGAGAAATACCATTTCTGCCACTTCAAGCTGCCCAAGCAGAAGGAGACAACACCGAAAGCACTCAGCCGTGAGAATTTCGAGAAGCTGCGTGATTTGGAGATACCGGAAAAACGCAGGTCACATGTCATCACCCGAGACCTCTTCCTCTTCGCCTGTTACACCGGCACCGCCTATGCCGATGCGGTAAGCATCACCCGGGAGAACCTCTTCACGGATGACGAGGGCAGCCTCTGGCTGAAATACCGGCGAAAGAAGACTGACTACCTCGGACGCGTCAAGCTGCTGCCGGAAGCACTCGCGTTGATCGAGAAGTACCGTGACGATACCCGCACCACCCTCTTCCCGCCGCAGGACTACCACACGCTCAGGGCAAACATGAAATCCCTGCGCCTGATGGCGGGGCTCAGCCAGGACCTTGTCTACCACATGGGAAGGCATTCTTTCGCCTCATTGGTCACGCTCGAGGAGGGAGTGCCGATCGAGACCATCAGCAAAATGCTGGGACACTCCAACATAAAGACCACCCAGATATACGCGCGTGTAACCCCGAAGCGACTGTTCGAGGACATGGACAGGTTCGTCGAGGCAACCCGCGATTTGAAACTTATTCTTTAATCCTTAAACAATTATTATCATGCGCAGTACATTCAAGCTTTTATTCTACATCAACCGTAACAAGGTAAAATCGGACGGCACGACCGCCGTCCTCTGCCGGATCAGCATCGACGGAAAGAAATCGGCTGTCACGACAGGCATCTATTGCAAACCCGGAGACTGGGACAGCAAGAAGTGTGAAATCAAAACAGCCAGGGAGAACAACCGCCTTGCCGCCTTCCGAGGCCGGCTGGAAGAGGCGTACGGGAACCTGCTGAGGAACCAGGGAGTGGTCACGGCCGAGCTGCTCAAGACCACCGTATCCGGTGCCAATTCCGTGCCGGAATACCTCCTGCAGGCCGGAGAGGTGGAACGCGAACGGCTCAAGGTCCGCTCCAAGGAGATCAATTCCACCTCCACCTACCGCCAGTCGAAGACCACGCAGCTTAACCTCAGGCAGTTCATCGAATCCCGCGGGATGAAGGACATCGCCTTTTCGGACATCACCGAAGAGTTCGCCGAATCGTTCAAGGTCTTTCTCAAGAAGGAGTTGGGACACAGGAACGGACACGTGAACCACTGCCTGTGCTGGCTCAACCGGCTCATCTACATCGCCGTGGACCGGGAAGTATTGCGTGCCAACCCGATAGAGGACGTGGCATACGAGAGGAAAGAAGCACCTAAACTAAGGCATATCAGCCGCAGTGAACTGAAGCGGATGATGGAAACCCCGCTGCCCGACCCGATGATGGAGCTGGCGCGCAGGACGTTCATCTTCTCCTCGCTGACCGGTCTGGCCTACGCGGATACAAGGGCTCTCCATCCCCGTCACATCGGAACGACCTCGGAAGGAAGAAGGTATATCCGCATCCGCCGCGCCAAAACGGACGTGGAGGCGTTCATCCCGCTGCATCCCATAGCCGGACAGATACTGGATCTTTACAACACCACGGATGACGACAGGCCGGTATTCCCGCTGCCGGTCCGCGATGTCCTCTGGTACGAGGTACATGGAATGGGCGTGGCATTAGGCATGAAAGAGAACCTGTCCTACCACATGGCCCGGCATTCGTTCGGGACCCTGACACTGACCGCGGGCATTCCGATAGAGAGCATCGCCAGGATAATGGGCCATACGAATATCGACAGCACGCAGGTCTACGCCCAGGTCACCGACCGGAAGATATCCTCGGACATGGACCGGCTGATGGAAAGAAGAAAGCCTGCGGCCGGCAAGGAAGCCGCAGGCTAAATAAAAAAATTGCCGCCGGAATTGTATTTACGATTCCGGCGGCAATCCTTAAACTTGAATACGATATTATACCAATGCTGCGTGATAGTTCTCCTCCAACAGCTTCTCGATGTCCGACTGCCTGTACAGGATCTTCCCGCCAAGCTGGATATAGGGAATCCGCCCTTGGTCCCTGTAATCCTGCAGGCACCTGCGGCTGATCCTCAACGTTCCGGAAAGCTCCCTGTCGGTCAGGAACCGTTCCCCGTTGAAGGGAGGACGGTTGTCACGGGCAAGACGCTCCACTTTTTTCTCCATGTTGTCCAGCAGGGCAAAGAACCTGCGGACACGTTCGTTCTCCTTGTCGATAATGCCTTCCATCTCTTCCGCTCTTTAAAGGTTTCCGTTCTTCCTTCCTTCTCTCATTGCCTTCTCCTTGCGTCTGATGCCGACGTAGGCCATCAGCTTCTCCACATCCTCTGGCTTGTAATAGAACTTGCGCTGGAGGCGGGTGAACGCCAGCCGTCCGGTATCGCGGAGTGTCTGCAGGGTACGTGGCGAGATGTCAAGACGCAGGCAGACATCCTGGCCGTCCAGTCACTCTCCGGGTTCCTTACAGCGGTTTCTCTCATATAATCTGTCCACATGTGCGGACAGGTTCTCGGCACGTGCCAGCATCCTCTCAAGGACACCGGCCTCGATGTAGCGTATTTCCATATTTTCAACTCGTTTAAATGTCAGTGCGAATATAAGGGAAGAAACCTTGAGAAACAAGCAAGCCGATACACTGGCAGGAATAGTCATGGATAGTCGGTTTTTGTCATGTCAGAAGGGGCAGTGAAAAGAAAACATGCTTTCCAGAGAGGGAGGTCGTGAAGTGTGTCTGTTGCGCAATCTTTCTTAAGGAAGAATATTTTTTAGAACAGTTAGCATTAAATTATTAAAACTCTCTTTTATGGGATATTCTAATAAGAAAAACTTATCAGAAAAGTTCTGATCAAGTTGAAGGATTAATGACTTTACATAATCCAACCAATTGTTGGCTGCTTTGACAACCGGGATTGCGGATTTATAACAAACGTGTTTCATTAACTTTTTCAGATTATAGGCAAGACTAAAAGTAACACTTGATAAATTCTACTATCCTGAAAAATATTTTCTGTCGGAGGAAATGGTTATCAAGCCTACTATTGGACAACCAATAGACGAATGGTTCAGAGAACAATGGGAGAAATTAAGAAAAGGTTTACGACAGACGGTTGAAGAACCAAGAAAAAGCGAGGAATAAAATTATAAAAAGATAAGTGGCAGGAAAACTGCCACTTACTTTTACGCTACAATACCATGTTATACAGATAACCTAACATAATAATAAATAAGGTTATCAATCCAAAGAATATCCCTATCAGCCGCCAAGTCATTACTTTTTTCAACAGCGTAGCTTCGGGCAATGACAGCCCAACAACTGCCATCATAAAAGCAAGCGCAGTCCCTATGGGGATACCCTTAGCTACAAAAACTTCAATTACCGGTACTATTCCGGCAGCATTGGCATACATTGGAACTGCAAACACTACTGATAAAGGAACTGCAAACCAATTATCCTTAGACATATACTGCTCAAAAAATCCTTCCGGCACATAACCGTGCATAAATGCACCGATACCGATGCCGATAAGGATATACAGAAGTACACCTTTGACAATGCCCCATGCTTCTTGCATGATAATCGGCAACCGTCTAAAGAACGGAGTATGCTCTTTTTCCCATGTTCCGGAGTCGGAAGTTGAGTTTTGCTGAATTTGTTTTACCCAATCACTCAAATAAGGCTCCAATTTCATCTTGCCCAAAATAAATCCACCTACCATACCTAACAGAATACCGCTAATCACATAAATAGAAGTAATACGCAACCCAAAAGTGCCGATAAACATGGCAACAGCAACCTCATTCACCAAAGGCGAGGTTATCAAATAGGCGAATGTTATCCCCAAAGGAATACCCCCTTTCACAAATCCGATAAACAGCGGTATGGAAGAACAGGAACAGAACGGGGTAATAGCACCAAATAAGGCTGCAAAGAAATATTGCAATCCATATAGTTTACGAGAGGTCAAATAATTGCGCAAACGTTCTATCGGGAAATAAGCATTTATAATTCCCATTATCACGCTGATAAAAAATAATAATATCAAAATTTTTATCGTATCGTAAAAGAAGAAGTTTATAGCTTCTCCTAAAGCTGTTGAAGCATCCAAACCGAAGATGTTATACACCAGCCAATCTGCAAACCTTTGTATCATAATCCTATTATTGTTTGTAATAATACGAACATATTACCTAAAAAATTAGCGGTTACAAGCACATTTAGGCAGTTCTTGTTTTTTTATCTCTGTAATGTAGAACTTGGCAAATTCATTCTTGATTTCATTACGCACTCTTTCAAATTCGCTTCTGATGAAGTCCGTTGTCCCTATTACTTCCGAGGGGTCATCAAAACCAATATGCAACCGTTTCCCTACATTGCCCTCAAAAGCCGGACACGTTTCGTTAGCACTACCGCATACTGTTATCACATAATCCCATGTATCACTTAAATAAGCAGTTACATTGGTAGGAATATGCTTACTTATATCAATGCCAACTTCTGTCATTGTCTTAACAGCCAAAGGATTAACTTTCTCAGCCGGATGCGTACCAGCGGAATACACTTGTATATTCTTATCAAACGATTGCAGGAAACCATGCGCCATCTGGCTGCGGCAGCTATTTCCTGTACATAAAATTAAAATTTTCATATTATACCCAAATTTATCAATCCATAATAAATACCAACCAAGAGAAACAGTATAGCTACCAACGTATTAAACCACTTCTGAAAAATCTGCACGCGGTTATAAAACTTTCCTATCCCTGCCACACTGTATGCCAAAACCCAAGCGACAAGCATAACGGGAATCCCTGTTGCCAATGCAAAAATGACAGGCAGCAAATATCCCTCACTTTCCACAGCCGACATGGGAATAAGCATGCCAAAATAAAACAACCCGCTGGTCGGGCAAAACGCCATGGCAAACAATATCCCCAGCAGCAAACTTCCCCATGAGCCTTTTAGTTTTTCCGTCTTTTCAGTAGCGGAAAATCCGAACTTAGGTAATTGCAATTTATCTCCGAATAGCATAAACAACCCTATCAACATCAAAGCAGGAGCAAGCAGCAGTCCCCCCCATTCGCTGATACCTTTTTGTATGGCAAACATATCTGCACCCTTTCGGAGTATTGCGATAAGTATCGCGCCTAATGCAGAATAAGCCAATACACGCCCTAAAGTATATAGAACACCATTTGTAAATATCCGGTTACGGTTATTTATATCCTTACTGATAAATCCAATAGCGGCAACGTTGGTAGCCAATGGGCAAGGACTTACAGCTGTCAACAGACCAAGCAGAAAAGCGGTAATAATAGGTATCTCACTATTATCCAACCATGTTTGCAAGTATTCCATAAAACTGTATTTATTTTAGCAACTGATTGATTTTCTGTTTTAATTCTTTCTTGAAAGCCGATATATTGTTTCGGGCATTCTGAAAACCAAAGCGTGTCATGTCGTTACGTTCTTCTTTACCGTTCTTCCATTTATTAACATAAAGAGAAGACCAACTTACACGATATTTCTCCGCCAGCTTCTCGCCTTCGGGAGTTGAAATATCTACTTCTTTGAAACGTAGTTTACCATTTTTAACCAACTCTGCCAAATCTGCATTGACCACTTCTTTCGTATATTTCTCAATGGCTTTGCAAGTTACACAACGTTGTTTCCCATGAAAATAAAGAACTTCCACATAGGTATCTGCGACAATCTGAGCCATTCCACAAATAGAAAACAAACAAGCAATGGTAAGGAATAAAAAGCGTTTCATCATAATCTGATTTACTTGGTTAATACATCTTTTACTTCTTTGGCAGAAAGTTTGCCCTTTGCCACAACCTTACCGTCAACAACAAGAGCCGGAAGCGTCATTACATTGTATTCCATAATCTTCATCAAATCTTCTTCTTTGGTTACTACCGCATCCAAAGCTAATTCTTTTACAACTTGCTCAACTGTTGTATACAGAGCCTTACAGCCTGCACAACCTGTTCCTAATACTTTAATTTCCATAATTTATAAATTTAGTATATTAAACGTAATTCGCAAAACAACGAACATTGATATTAAAAAAGGGAATTATCAGCAACACTCCCCCGATTTACAGATACATTGCCCGAAAAACTCCTTAAAGAGTTCACGAGCCAATTGCCAATTCTCTCGATTGATACAGTATTTCACTTTAGGCGTTTCAACCTCTCCCTGTATAAGTCCTGCATCTTTCAACTCTTTCAAGTGCTGTGATACGGTTGCTTTGGCAATGGGAAGTTCTTCGTGAATATCCCCAAAATAACACGTTTTCTGCTTTGCCAAAAAGTGCATAATAGCAATTCGGGCAGGATGTCCCAATGCTTTGGCAAATCTTGCCAACTGTTCCTGCGTAGCAGTATAATCTTTCTTTTCTTCCATATCTTGAATATTGTTCGCAAATATACGAACAATATTATAAAAACCAATAACACTTCTATAATTTAACAAATCACAATTTATATGATTTTATTCTTTTACTAAAAGAAAGGAATGACTTATTACTACATTTTTTGCATGTGTGGGGAAATTTTAGGCAAAAAAGATAAGTAGTTGATTATACAATGATTAGTCTTTATCTTCGTACCCGGGTTTCGTTCAATCGTGCTGGAACGTAACTTTTTCATTTTCCGTCCTATTAGCGGCGGAACAACCGCCCACATTGAGCGTTTTATCATCCCGAAGAACGCTGCCCCGACACGAACGCACCTGAACCGAAAACTCATTGCCTACCCCGACAGAATGAAAGATTACTCGGCGGCTATTTAGAGAAGATTGGAGGAAGCGGGGCTGACACGTAAAATCGGCAATAATCAAGTACGTGACAATCCACATCAACGTGTCGGGAACACACGAGGACATGGAGTTCATCGAAAGGGAGAGATGTTTGAACGAGTGGTACATCAACAATCTGAAATACTTCGCTGACACGTTCAGAAAGGAGAATATCGTGGTGGCGCACCTGCATCGGGACAAGGAAACGCCACATACCGAACTTGCGGTTAAAAGTGTAATCCAATATGGCTGTCGCCGGATGGATATTCAGACCGTTCTCACGTTCACTTATCCGGCGCAGGGCGTTCACTACAAAACTGTAATTGCCGTTGGTCACCATTCTCACGATTTCCGCACGGGGAATCCCCAGAATAAACAGCTGCCGGATCTTACTTGTTTTTGTTGTCTCCTGTGCTAAAATGCTTCTAATTTGCTTGTTCATAACTTGTTACCTCCTTTATTATTATACTACTAAGGTAATGCTTTCATAGGAGAAGTCTTAATTATAAGAGCCTTATTATCATAATATTAGTTTACTTTGTTTTTGGCTAAAAGTCCTTATTTAAGGTGTCTGTATCCTATCGTCCGCTACCGATCGGTGTCGGATTCTTCCAGATTGATGCCATATCTACTCCACCGATTCTGGAAGGTCGGTTCTTTTCTGAATTCATATCTTAAATTATTAAATTACACAACCGGTATTGTCTCAGAATACAAAATAAAGGAAGAAGAAGACCGGACGGAACGAAACCACCTGTCACTTGTAGTCATCCAAAGCCGGTTATTGCTATGATACACATGCCGTTCCGTTCGGACGGTTCTTTCTATGCGGAAGTGACGTCAGAGACCCGCTGTCTGTAGTGGCTGGAAAAACGGGCTGGATTCCGCTTCCTTGTCCATCGGTCCTTTTAAATCCTTATGGGCAGGTGTGGGAGCGCGCATCCACTCTGATAGGGATTCTTAAATTATCGGTCTGTAGAAGTGTAAAAATATCAATCCATTAATGGAGACAATAAAAGAAATAATGAGAAACAAGCATGGCCGGCACACCGGCAGGAATAATCATGAATAGTCGGTTCTTGTCATATGGGAAGGAAAAAAGGAAGCCGATGCGGGTCTGGATTCACTACCCCCTTTGGGTATGTGAAAGGAACGTTGCGATGAAAGAAAAAACTCCTTTTCACACATGGATGAAACAATGCAGGAAGTCCGGCTATAAAAAGATGTGGCTTCTCTACCCGGGTAAATGCCACGATTACGGACTTTTTCTTATTCCTATACCATCAGACCGATTACCTTCAGGTTAAAAACTTATCCAAAATATCCGAATCCAACCTGTGACAGATCCGGATGAGAAAGGTGATGATACCACCGGATATGCGTATAGCCATATGACCGGACATGGAGATATGACGGTAACGATACGTCCTTTTATCGAAATAAGGATATAGCGGGATGCACGGATAACCGTATATGATTATCGGAACAGCGGTATGGCAGGCTGTGGGTATATGACAGCATCCGTATACCTGATTTCGTTTTTTTTATTATCGGTATTTCAAATGTTTCAAAAGCCTATTTGACAGATTACCATACGGGATGATCGCCTGAATTCGCACGTATCGGACTTTCCATTTACCGGATTAGCAAACAGCCGGATTACATCCGGTTATTTGTCGGAATCTGTCATCCCGTAATGATTTCTGCCATCCGTTTTTTCTCTGCGGCTGTCGTTTCTTTTTCGTGGTATCATGATCTGTTACCGGATGGGAAGAGTCACCTCCATCACAGCTATGAATTATAGTGTAGACATATTTGTATATAGCCGTATGACGCGCTATCCTGATAATGCTATCACAGAATAGCAATATAGCCGAATATCAAAATAAGGATAGCCGGAAACGAAGGGAACACGCACCCTTTCAGATACAGATATATTAAAATCTCCATTTGCAGAAGTGTAGAAGTAACAATCCATTAATGGACAATAGGGCATTTAAAGGGCAGGTTTTCCATACATTCGTCTCCTTATTCCCGAATTATGGGCATAAGTCACATGGTTATGGAGAGATATCCGTCCTTTTATAAAGAGAGCAACCAGCAAATACCTGATAGAGATGCCTTGCAAACCACAGTGGAATAGCCATACAATGAGCTGATACACAATAATTATTGGATAAACGTGGTCCGCTCCTGCGGACAGCAAGTTGTGTTTTCGTTAAACGAAAATCGTACGGTTTAACGGCAACCTGCCGCCAAACCGTCCCTACCCCCTGATGCTCCGGAGTCGTGGGGGATAAGCTACCGGCATGTTCCATGTCCCTTTGGCATGGGATCCTGCGGATGAATCCGGGCACAGAAAGGCGATTTTCGCATAATTTTTCACAAGGTAGTTCCAGAAAAAACTGGTAGCAAGACTTTGCTGGAAGGACTAAACAAGAAGGTGAAAGGAGTGATGTACACCCGCAATGCCCTTGTCCTTTTTCGACTGGGATGCATAAAGGAAGCGAAATATTTTATAAGTGGTTTCTTTCCACCAACCCTTCTGGTTGGTGGAAGCAGATTACCATTCAGTAGATACCAGTTCTGAAAGATGTAAACAACTTGTTTCTTAGATAGCCTTATAAATATGCTACTACTTATTACAGTTCATTTGGAAATGTTATTCTCACTTTTATTCCTCCGCTTTTTCACTTGCTCCACTGCTTCAGATATGATTCCCTTGTTTTCAAAACGCTGCGTGTAATTGGTATAATCCGGATGAATACGTTCGTAAGTTGGGTCAGTGAATAAAGGACTCGTAATAATGTGGTCCGCAGTCGAACGGTTACAGCAGAAAACAATATTTTCAACTCCAGCCAGTCTGGTCAATGCTTTCACATCCGTATCGTGCGGCTGTAGTGTCATCGGATCTGTAAAAAAGAACAGATAGTCTATTTCTCCTTCTACGATCCGCGAACCAATTTGCTGGTCACCTCCTAAAGGACCAGATTTCAGGATTGTGATATCCCATTTGATTTCAGGATGTTTTTCTTCAAGGGCTTTTTTAATTAGTGTACCGGTTGTACCCGTACAATAGAATTTATGTCCTATCAGACGTTCCGAGTTCCAGAGAACCCACTCTATCATGTCTTTTTTCATTGCATCGTGTGCAACAAGCCCAATTCTTCGAACAATTGTTTTCATAAAGCTAAATTATTTTTATATGATAAATTATAATAACAAGAAAAAACTAATTCTATTGAAGGCCGGAGGATGACCGGATAAGTCTGAGCAATTCTTTGTTTGCCCGGCTATCCATGATGGTTTCCCGTTTTTCTTCAAAAAGATTGAGTGTTGTGGAGCATTCCCCACAGATGTCAATGCCCACTACCTGTTCTTTCTGAAGAATAACAGCCAGCAGTTTCTCCAATTCCCATAAGCTGAGAGAACCTTGATCCCAGTTTGTTGCTGCCGAAGCCGGATTCAAGACATCCTTGTCTATGGAAATGTAAACCGGCCCGTTGATATGTCCGGAAGAAAAGTCCTGCCAACCCTCTTCGTGCATGAGCGTAGTTTCACTGTAAAACCGGACTTGTCTTTCATATCCTTTCGGCACAGCCTGTATCAGTTTGTCTGAAGCACCTACGATAATTACTTTCTTGCAGTTGTTGTTATGGTCCAATATATCCTTTACCCAACTTCCGCAAGAAAGTATGTTGTCAAACAACGGTGGCTGCATATCGGGATGGTGGTCGAACACAATCAGCGAAAACGGAGTTTCGAGTTTGTCTGTCCAGAATTTAGTCAAATAATGATAATTGCCTGAATCGATGAAATGGACTCCCTCCGCCGGATAATCAGCAATCATCCGCTTCAAAGCCAAAGTACC
>PVMP01000135.1_pt1 | contig 38921 bp, 24 predicted proteins | sample 1853391 | NCBI WGS metagenome assembly PVMP01 (sample SAMN08533512, study PRJNA380276) | Human gut metagenome, whole genome shotgun sequencing project. | isolation source: participant 2, synthetic long reads | host: Homo sapiens | collected 2017
ACCTTCCTTCATGTATATTTGACTAAGATATCCGTCATAATGGAACCCTTTTGGAGAAAATATGCAAAAAGCGGATCATCCGTATGCTCACGGTTCTCACATTGCTATGGAGAATGAGAAACAAAATACCCCTTTTCAGAAAGACAACTTCATTCCATATACCGGCAGTATTGCCGTCCAAAAGCAGGACAAAGCCGATTTCGGGTTAAAATATGAGACTCCCGCTTTCTATAATGGGTAAAAGACTCTCTCCTGAAAGCATATGCTTATAGAAGAAAGTCTTTTATCTTCTTCCTGATTTAGAAAGATGGTCTTATCCAATCAGGATCCTACGCTGTTTACGAACTGGATTGTCAGCACTGACGGAGTGGAAATAATCCCCAAAACGGTTACCCGCTGTCCCATAGGAACAACTGCACCATTGAGATTGATAAGAATTTTATTCCCCCGGGCGGTACGGAAATTCATAAGCCCGCTGCCGGCGCTGGACAGAATACTGCCCACAGTGCAGATCCTTGTCCCTACAGGAAGCCCGGACAAATTCCATGCTACCCGGTAAGCACCCAGATCCTCTAATTTCAAATCTCCCGGATTCGTCTGATACCAGTTGGCAAGATCGCTTTTTACCGGTCCCATGAAATACCCTGCGTCCCGAGATGTCCGCGGTGCCATCGGCCCCTGTGACGGCTGCGGATTCCCAATATCTTTTCTGTAGCTGACCGCACGCTGATTAGGAGCCCGCTCCTGATAAGACACGTTCCGGATAATAAGTACAGGCTGCCCGGCCTGATTATAAGCCACATACCCTGTCGCCTGAAAAGGCGTATAACTCATTATCTTTCCCGCATGCTCCATCATGGCAGGGATTTCCTGTCCATCGGCAGTAACAAAACGATATACATTGTCCGCATAGGCTCCTTCAAACTGGCCGGCTACGGTGATATTATCCGCTGCCGCAGCCATCGTGCCCGGCAGCAGCAATATCAATATCATTCCTATCACAGCAAACCATGATTTCTTCATCTGAAAGCCTCTTGCTCCGATTAACCGCGGCCTTTGATGACGCGTACACGCTGGATATCAGGTGTGCCGTCCTTATGCTTGCTGATGGTATCTACCCTGATGCGTTCCAGTTCCGGTTCGAATTCTTTCAGTGCTCTGGCCATCCGGTCATCGGCAGCCGCACCATTCTGCATGGCCCTGTAGATCAACGCGGCCATTTCATACCTGGTCATCATGCGGTCTCCGCCGAACTGTCCGTCCGGGTAGCCCACGATGACACCGTTTCCTGCCAGAGTCGCCACATAGTCATAGGCCCAATGATTTTCAGGCACATCGGGGAAGAGCTGCATCTTGTCCATATCCATGGAATCCAGTGGTCTTCCGTCCGCAACCTTCAGCAGCGCCCCCTTCACATTTTCCAGTTCAGCGCGGAGATCCTTGATTTCCTTAGCCATCGCCACTTTGGATGTGGACACATGGTTGCCCTGTCCCAGCTTCATGGAAAGACCTGCATTCACCATATTCTCTCCGCCGCCGATGGAACCGCCTACACTGATCATCGTATCTTCATTCGGCCGATAGAAGGCACCGAGTGCCAGAGAATGGGCATCTTTATAGTTGCCGTAGCCCAAAGTGAAGTCCCACTTGTCATCGGGATCGAAGTCCAGCGGATGGAGTGCTGCCAATGCCGCCGCTCCTGCGCCGACTCTGTTGATACGGTTATCAACTTTGTTGATGGCTCCGCCGATCTGTTTCAGCTGCCCTACATTAACAGCATCCGTATCTGCCTTGCCTGCTGCCACATTGGTAATCCGTTTGCCGCCTGCGTCAACGCCGGTCTGCGTGATGCTCGGGCCATTCTTGATCGTCAGGCCGCTATTACTCATCACCGTATTTCCTGTAGTCACGGTCTTGAAGGTCGGTGTATCGACTACAGACACTTTGTAGTCCGTACCGCCGTTTGCATTTGTTCCCGTTGTCACGGAAATATTGCTGCCCGCCGTTACGGAAGAATGCTTGCCTGCCTGGCCGGATACAACCTTCAGCTGGTCTTCCGTCGCCGCCTGTCCGCTGGTGATATGGTTCGGATCCCAGGTCTTATTGGTCAGTCCGTTCACTGTGCCGGCCGTACCGTTGACAGTCACCTGCCCGGCCTTGATCGTACCTTCGGTACCTTTAATGCTGATCTGCTTGGAAGGATCGGTTCCCAGCGTAATATCATCATTCAGGTTGACTGGTACGTTTTGGATCCGTCGGCATTCGTTTCAGAAGTCACCGTCGTATTTTTGCCGTCCGCTACTTTCGTGGTGGCACTGGCTGCCGCTTTTTTCAGCTGGCTGACATTGACGGCATCAGTATCCGCCTCGCCTGCCGCTACATTGGTGATCTTCTTGCCGCCTGCATCAATTCCCGACTTGGTAACGCTGGGGCCGTCCTTGATCTTCAGCCCGTCCTTGTCGACTGTCACTGCCGTGTTTCCGGAACCGTCCTGAACGGTAAGCCCGTTGGTATCCATTCTTGTACGGCCTGTGGTGACACTATTCAGTAAAATATCATCCTTAAGCCCCACTCTGACTCTGCCGCCTTCGACTCTGGTGGAAATATTCTTACCGTCGCCTACAACGTCCACCGTTTCGCCAAGCTTCTTCTTTACTTCATTTCCGTCTTCCGCTTTTATGCCGAAGCCCTTGTTGACGATCTCCGAGCCCTGATTTTTCAGCTGGCTGACATTGACGGCATCGGTATCCGCCTCGCCTGCCGCTATATTGGCAATCTTATTTCCGCCGTTATTCAGCCCATCTGCAGTAAGAGAAACCGTTCCGGCCGGAGTACGCGTCATTTTCTTGACATAGAATCCGGTCGTGTCCATCACCACATTGCCGGCTGTTACACTGTTTAAGCCTTTCAGATCCTTGGCAAGACGTGCTTTCAGGTTGTTGCTGCCGTCAGATACCACACCGATGTTGTCATCCGTGGTCAGTTTGCTTTCATCTGAAATGCCGCCGATTACATTCACCTGGCCGTTCAGTTTCTTTTTGATGACCGCCCCTGTATCACCGCCGTACTTCATGCCGTCATCCAAGGTGGCAATGTCATGCTGCTTGCCGTTCTTTTCTTCAATGATGAGACGGGTGATATTGGTGCCGTCAACGCCCGGTTTTCCGTCGCCGCCTTTAATGGTGGCTCCGTCTCTGCCGTCTTTGCCGTTAATTCCAACACTGTCCGCCTTCAGGTTCTTATCCAGGCCGACAATCATATTTCCGTCAGCATCCACCATCGTTTTGATGTTTGACGGGTCGTATTCCGTATCTGCCTTTGTTCCGGTTCCCCTGATGGTCATGGTGCTGTTCAGTTTCTTTATCGCCAGTCCGGTATTTCCGGCAAATTTCATGCCGTCATCCATCGTTGCCACCTGATGGTCGCCTTTTTCATCCACATAGTAGAGACGGGTCATTTCGGTAGCCGACAGGTTCTTGGCCGGATCCAGGCTCGCAGGTCCTGCGTTGACGCCTATATCCGCATGGGTGGATTTTCCATCTTTCCCGGCAGGTCCGGTCAGGCCAATCTGCCCTTCCGTCCCATTGGCTCCGTCTTTCGCCTTGAGGGTAACTCCATCTTTGCCGTCTTTCCCCTTGATGCTGATTCCGTCTTTGCCATGGATCACTACGGAAGAACCGTCTTTGCCGTTGACTCCGATGGAGCCGTCTTTGCCGTCAGCACCTTTCTTGCCGAGCACCAGGTCATCATTTACATTGACTTTATACGGATTGGCAACGGTGCCTTCGCCTTCGACGGTGGTATTCTTACCGTCTTTCAGGATCGTCTTTCCCGCCGCGACAGCATCTTTCAGCTGGCCGAAGTTGACTGCGTCACTGTTCGCTGTGCCGTTAGCCACGTTGGTAATCTTCTGGCCGTTCGCATTGAGACCGTCTTTGTTGACATAGGTCTTTCCGTTAACGGTCAGGCTGCCGTCCGGTCCCAGGTTAACATCTTTCTTCAGCTTCACGTTGAGCTTCGTTCCATCAGATACAACGCCGATATTGTCATCTGTCAGATCTGCCGAGGCGCCCCCCTTGATTTCCAGTTTTTCTCCCAGCTTTTTGTTAATTACCGCGCCGGAGTCTCCGCCGAAGTTCAAGCCTTTGCCAATGGTGTTATTGATGTTTGTAATATTTGTCTTATTGGTCTTCACGCCGTCGCTGACTGTTTTCAGCTGGTCTTCCGTGGCTGCCTGTCCGTGCACGACTGTCGGGTTGTCAATATCCCATGTGCGGTTGGTCAGTTCATTCACTGTGCCGGCGCCTGTCACTTTGACTGTGCCCGCCTGAATGTCCCCCGTCGTTCCATCGATGGTGACCTTGCTGCCCGCCGTAATCTTTCCGCTGGTTCCGTCTACGACGATTTTCTTGTCAGCCGTGCCGAGGGTTACTTTATCACCCAGTCCGACGGTATATTCTTTACCACCGGCGGGATTGGTTCCTTCCGTAACGGTTACATTGGCGTCCTTCGCTTTGACGGTCGTTGCTTTTGCCGTACCGCCAATGGCTGCATTCAGCTGACCCAGGTTGACTGCATCACTGTTTGCCGTGCCGTCAGCTACATTGGTAATCTTCTGGCCGTTCGCGTTGAGACCATCTTTGTTGACATAGGTCTTTCCGTTAACGGTCAGGCTGCCGTCCGGTCCCAGGTTAACATCTTTCTTCAGCTTCACGTTGAGCTTCGTTCCATCAGATACAACGCCGATATTGTCATCTGTCAGATCTGCCGAGGCGCCCCCCTTGATTTCCAGTTTTTCTCCCAGCTTTTTGTTAATTACCGCGCCGGAGTCTCCGCCGAAGTTCAAGCCTTTGCCAATGGTGTTATTGATGTTTGTAATATTTGTCTTATTGGTCTTCACGCCGTCGCTGACTGTTTTCAGCTGGTCTTCCGTGGCTGCCTGTCCGTGCACGACTGTCGGGTTGTCAATATCCCATGTGCGGTTGGTCAGTTCATTCACTGTGCCGGCGCCTGTCACTTTGACTGTGCCCGCCTGAATGTCCCCCGTCGTTCCATCGATGGTGACCTTGCTGCCCGCCGTAATCTTTCCGCTGGTTCCGTCTACGACGATTTTCTTGTCAGCCGTGCCGAGGGTTACTTTATCACCCAGTCCGACGGTATATTCTTTACCACCGGCGGGATTGGTTCCTTCCGTAACGGTTACATTGGCGTCCTTCGCTTTGACGGTCGTTGCTTTTGCCGTACCGCCAATGGCTGCATTCAGCTGACCCAGGTTGACTGCATCACTGTTTGCCGTGCCGTCAGCTACATTGGTAATCTTCTGGCCGTTCGCGTTGAGACCATCTTTGTTGACATAGGTCTTTCCGTTAATGGTCAGGCTGCCATTCGGCCCAAGATCCACATCTTTCTTCAGCTTCACATTGAGCTTCGTTCCATCAGATACAACGCCGATATTTCCATCTGTCAGATCTGCCGAGGCACCGCCCTTGATTTCCAGCTTTTCTCCCAGCTTTTTGTTAATATCTGCGCCCGAGTCTCCGCCGAAGTTCAGGCCTTTGGCAATGGTATTGTTAATGTTTGTAATATTTGTTGTATTAGTATTCTGCTGCGCTTTGGATGCGATATCTGTCAAGGTAACCTGTTTCTTATCGCCTTTTTCGTTCGCTACGGTCAGCACCATATTTCCGTTGCTGTCCGCTTTATACTTGCCTTGGCTTCCTGCTTCCGGATTTGCTACCAGATGGTAATCTTCTTTTGCCACCTCGGTGAATATTTTGCTCAGGTCTACATTGACTTTGCCCGTATCATTCCGTTCCAGTGTCAGGGTCTTGCCGTCATTGGAAACGCTGCCGCTTGTGACATAGTTGTTTTTGAGTCCCGTTATATTGGCGGTCAGGTTGTTCGTACCGGTCAATGCAGCCGTGCCGTCGCCGTTTGTCTGGTAAGTTGCGGTACCGCCTGTCACATACTTGTCTTTTGCTTCGACAATACGGTTGATATCGCCGATATTGGCCGCATTCGTCGTTACATCTCCGCCGCTGGCTACGTTCGTGATCTGCTTGTTCCCCGCGTTGATGCCGGTGTTGTTGATCTTTACGTCACCTACGGTCACACTGTTGAAGGTCGGATCTTTGCTTACGGATACAGTCAGCTTCCTTGCGGCCGGATCGTATTCCACACCTGCATTGTCTTTCGCCGCGAACTCAAGAGTTTCTCCCGCCTTGATCGCGCCCTCATTGGTTCCTGCCTTTACTTTAAAGCCCGCTTTCAGCTTTTCTACATCCGACGCGCTGGCAATATTATTGATTGTGACCGTGCTTGCCGGTGTCGTCGGATGCGCCTTGTCTTCCACTTTCAGATCCACTTTGCCGTTGGCTACGGAATAATTCCCGTCTGCCGCGTCAGGATTTTTAACCAGGCGGAAATCTGTCTTCGCCGCAGTCGTGGTGGAAATCGCATCAGACACTTTCTTCAGCTGATCCTCTGTCGCCGCTCTGCCGTTCACGACCACCGGATTCTGCACGTCCCAGTCCCTGTTGTCCAGACCGGTTACATAGCTCTTGTGGTCTGCCGAATCGACGCCCATTCTGGCGGTTCCTGCCGTCACACTGTTCAGGCCGGTCACATCTTTCGCCAGTTTTACATTCAGCGCGCCGTTTCCGGATACGACACCGATATTCCCATCTGTCAGTTTTGATGCATCAGCGCCGCCTTTGATATCCAGCTGCTCGCCCAGTTTCTTATTGATAACTGTTGCGTCATCACCCTTAAAGTTCAGCCCTTTGGCAATGGTATTGTTAATGTTTGTAATATTTGTTGTATTCGTATTCTGCTGCGCTTTGGATGCGATATCTGTCAAGGTAACCTGTTTCTTATCGCCTTTTTCGTTCGCTACGGTCAGCACCATATTTCCGTTGCTGTCCGCTTTATACTTGCCTTGGCTTCCTGCTTCCGGATTTGCTACCAGATGGTAATCTTCTTTTGCCACCTCGGTGAATATTTTGCTCAGGTCTACATTGACTTTGCCCGTATCATTCCGTTCCAGTGTCAGGGTCTTGCCGTCATTGGAAACACTGCCTGTTGTGACATAGTTGTTTTTGAGTCCCGTTATCTTGGCGGTCAGGCCGTTCGTACCGGTCAACGCAGCCATGCCGTCGCCGTTTGTCTGGTAAGTTGCGGTGCCGCCTGTCACATACTTGTCTTTCGCCGTCACAATACGGTTGATGTCGCCGATATTGGCCGCATTCGTCGTTACATTGCCGCCGCTGGCCACGTTCGTGATCTGCTTATTTCCCGCGTTGATGCCGTCTTTATTGATATAGGTATTTCCGTTGATGATCAGGCTGCCGTTCGGACCGAGATCCACATCTTTTTTCAAGTTGTATTTTACGGTCGTTACCTTTCCGGACGCATCTTTTTTCACAGAAGCCGTTGTATTTATCCCATCGGCAAAGTTGACTTTACTGCCATTCTTCACTGCATTCACATCACTGCCATTCCCCTGTACTGTCCAGGAAGCATTAGATGTTACCGCTTTCAGTTGGGCCACATTGACAGCATCGGAATCATCCGTGCCGGCCGCCACATTGATGATCTGGCGTTTTACCGTATCCGAGCCGACACTGACGGCGCCTGTCGTTCCTTTTGTCGCCTTAATGGCATTTACCTGTGCCGTGTCGGCACCGGAAGGAATGTAAGCATTGGATGTCTGCTGACGGTTGGAAACGCTGTCAGCGCCGAGTGCCACGCCGCCATCTACTTGGGAATTGGCATTAACACCCATGGCAATGGATTTTTTCCCCTTGCTGCGTGCCAAAGGCCCGATTGCCGTGCTGGCATCGCCTTCCGCCAAAGCATTGAGACCCATAGCCATGGAAGCGTCACCGGCGGCCTGGCTCATCGCGCCGAGTGCTACAGATGCGGTACCGATGGAAGCAGTCTTGACATAGTAAGGTTTATCTCCCAAAGCAGCCGAACCAAGCGTCGCATCATTGGGCGCCTTATTATTCAGATTTTCATTATTCGCCAATCCCGGCAGAAGATTTTTCAGCTTGTCACGATCCAGCTCGATATCATCCGTACCGATTGCCACGGAAGAGTTTCCGATCGCCCTTGTGTCCGCGCCAACAGCCACCGCCTGCGATCCGTAAGCCTTTGCCACGCTGCCGATAGCCACGCTCTGTCCGTCAGGTTTTTCCACCGCGCCTGTAGTATGATCCACATTTTTGACCCTTATATTCGTCTCCGCGCCGGAACCGATTGCCACATCACCCCGGGTGCCGTAAGTATTGCTGTTGCTGCCGATTGCAACCTGTCCGGAACCAGGCAGCTGGTGGTATTTGGATGCCACAGTTGCCGCCTTGTAACCGACAGCAATGTCTTCATCAGACTGCACGCTGGATTCCGTACCGATGGCAACCGCGTTATTGACTGCCCGTGTCGATGTCAGCTTGGTAATCCGTTTCGCGCTGCCGGTCAGGGTAACAGAATCTGAATTCCGCGTTTGCTTCAAATCACCGGCTTTGGCGGAAGTACCGAGTGCGATGGAATTATTACCGCTTGCCTTAGCATCATCACCAATAGCCATGACGCCTTTTTTATCCAGCTGCTCATCAGTCCCGGTCACAAGCGGATTTGTGCTTGTAGCATTTTCCAATGTCAACGCGCTGGCTTCACGCCCAATGGACAGAGAACCGGCGCCTTCCGCATGGGCATTGTTGCCGATAGCCGTAGTTCTCACATCATTAGCCGTTGCCGCATTCCCAATAGCGACAGAAGACGGTCCGTTGCCGAAGCTGTCATTCCCAACAGAAACAGAAGAGCCCCCGCGAGCTTTGGCCGAATTACCCACCGCTACACCATTATTGGATTCAATAGACGGTATACGGGGATCCTTATTGTTTGCCGTTCCCGATTCCGCATTGTTGCCGATAGCAATGCCGTCTTTGGCATATCCTTTGGCCTCCGCGCCTGCCGCGATACTGTTGTTCCCTATCGCGTTCGCCTCTCTGCCGATAGCAAGACTCTGTAACCCCTTAGCTGTGGCTTTATACCCCATAGCCAAAGCATATTCTTCCTCTGCGTCCGCCTCTGTGCCCTGGGCGATTGAATGTTTCTTCATCGCTTTTGCACTATACCCGTAAGCAATGCTGGAATCACCGGAAGTTGTCGCGCCGGTTCCTGCATGGATCAGTCCCGGCGCCGCATCCACATCAGCAGGAAGCATACAGCCGGCAACCACCATGGCGCACAAAAGCGCGCGAAGCGGACGGATTCCCGTCACAGAGGCTTTATTATCTCTGCCGACCCTCTTCGTGATTTCCGAAACGACTATGTAGCAATTCTTCACCCTGCTCCATATGACCTTGTGTACTTGATTCATAACTTTAATCCCATCCTTTCTCTATTGCAAAAATGTTTTCTCCGATGTATAAAACGCCAACTGTTTTTATCCTTGTTTTCTTTACGATACTTTCTGCCGGAGAAACTGCCTGCGCATATTTTCCCTGAAACCGCCGCATTGGGCTGTCTCTTTATCCTCCGCCCTGTTTTGTGCATCAGGAAATCATGCTCCCGCAGCAAACACGAAAATCATTTTACCCCATGCCTTATTTTTTTCAACCATAAATTTCGAAAATATAAAATATCCAGTATTCATGCGGGTTTTCTGCTATTTATAAATTGACTTATAACCAATTTATTTTTGTTTTCTTCTTCAAAGCCAATCATCTATGGAGCCCTCTATCTTACAGCCACCGCTTTATGCCTACCTCTGAAAAACAACTTCGTCAAATCCTGCATTCCTGTAAAAATACGGGAAACTCCACTCGGGCAGGATATTTCCCTAAAAGTCCGTAACCTTCTTCATGACCGCCTCCATTTTTCATCATGCCTCTTCACGCCGATACCGCTCCGGTTCGAAATTTCTCTCCTCGAATCCCTCTTCACGCCGGCTTTTCAGGCATACAAAAAAGGCCCTCGAAAACAGCCGCCTAAGCAGCCGCACAGAGCGCTCTTAAATTCCTGCGTATGTTCCGGACACAGATGTCACATCTACTTCGTGACTTGCCCCGGATATCCCAATAAAACATATCCATTATTAAAACTCCCCCATCATCCCTGCCCCAGTCACTTCAGGGATATCTGCCGTTTTCTGCCATTACTCCGATTACAAAAAGCGGTTCTGCCGGCAAAAACAATCTCACCATCATACTCCCGTGGATGATAAGTATTCTTTCCATGCCGCAGCAGGATTGTATATCAGACTCAACTCTCCCCCATCCGGATCAAAAACGAATAGTATGATTCCGATACATAATCATTTCGATTATACGACACCCCACCACAAAATGCACATATCAATTCCGCATAGCTGTATTACTTTTTATAATCAATAGGCACATATTTTCTAATCTTTTCATAATGCATCACGTTTCGGCAAACTATGCTGCGTACCGCATTCACGTTTTATACACCCCTATAAATATTTTCTTATTTTTTAACTTTATTTCCTCATTAATCCTTGAACTAAAGTTTATAACATTACATCCCATATCCGGCATTAAGTAAAATACATAGATAATGCATCATACCAAATTGTACAAATCATGAATTCTACTCTATGGATAATGGTTGCATGTCCCTGCGTGATAAATCTGTCACTTTGATGAGATTTTACGGTTTTCTCCACCACGGTCATAGATTCTTCGCTGGCGCTCAGAATGACGCCTTTCGTTCTCCGTCATTATGACGCTTTCCGTTCTCCATTACTAGTGACGTGCTTTCCCCAAATCGTCATTCTGAACGGGGGCAAGCATGCCTTGTGGGAAAGACGGGAAACGGGATAGTGAGGCTGAGTGAAGAATCTATTACACTGATGACGCCTTACCGGCTTCCTCACCACGGGTACAAATCCTTCGCATTCGTTCAGGATGACGTTTTATGGTCTTCTTCATCACGGCAGCAAGCCTTCGTCATCGCTCCGGGTGATACCTGACCGTCCGCCGTCATTCTGAACGGAGGCAAGAATGCCTTGTGGGAAAAACGGGAAACGGAACGATGAAACGGAGTGAAGAATCTATTATGCTGATGACGCCTTACCGCTTTTCCTCATTACGGTAATAGATCCTTCACGTTCGCTTCGGATGACGCTTTACTGTCCGTCATCACTCAGAACGGGAGCAGAAAAAGAATCTTCATTCTATTCTTTTGCGTCGTTCCCCCAAGCCAGTATCCTCCGTCCGGCTTCGCCGGCCACCTCCTTATAAACAAGGAGGCTTACCCAATTCCTATTCTTTCCGTCAGAATCCCTTTCCTCAACACTGTAGCAGATCCTTCGCTGGCGCTTTGAATGACGCCTTACCTTATCCCGTCATTCAGAGCGGAAGTAAGAATGCTGTATGAGAATGAGGAAAAATCACAACATAACACAGAGCGAAGAATCTATTACTCTGATGACACCTTACGGTTTCCCCTCATCACGGCAGCAGATCCTTCACATTCGTTCAGGATGACGTTTAACGTTTCCCTCACTACAACAGCAAATCCCTTGCCGTTGTTTCGTATGACACCTAACGGAAATCATATGCTTCGGCTTTTAACTCACGGCTAATGGCTTGCAGCTGACAGCTCACAGCTGATAGCTTTTATCTTCTTAACGTCTTCCCCCAACATAAAAACCGACCCATTATTTGTATGGATCGGTTCTTTTGTTTGGATCAAAGGGTTCCTGTCGTTTTGAGCCGTGTCAGCGCACGCTGGAGAGCGAGTTTGGCACGGTCGACATCGATTTCTTTGCTCTTGGACGCAAGCCTGTCTTCCGCACGTTTCTTCGCGGCTTGGGCACGGGCAATATCGATGGTATCCGCCAGCTCCGCCAGGGGAGCTACGATATTTACCTGATTGTCCTTTATTTCCAGGAAACCGCCAAATATGGCCACCTTTTGTTCCTTTCCGCCTTTAATGATGCGCACGGGGCACATTTCAAGAGCGGCTGCCAGAGGCAGATGGTTTTTCATGACGGCAAATTCGCCGTCTGCTGCACGAGCCACCACCATTTCCACGCCGGTTTCCTGATAAATCGGTCCGTCGGGGCTGATGACTTCCACGTGCATGGGATTCGTAAGGGTATCAGCCATGGCTTATTCCCCTTTCTTCATCTTTTCAGCCTTTTCGATCGCTTCATCAATTGTGCCGACCATGTAGAACGCGCCTTCAGGCATATCATCGTGCTGGCCTGCAAGGATTTCCTTGAAGCCGCGGATGGTTTCCTTCAGGGATACGTATCTGCCGGGGGAGCCCGTAAACTGTTCAGCTACGAAGAAGGGCTGAGACAGGAATCTCTGTACCTTTCTTGCGCGGGCTACGATGACTTTGTCATCATCGGAAAGTTCTTCCATGCCCAGGATGGCGATGATATCCTGCAGTTCTTTGTAGCGCTGCAGAATAGCCTGTACGCCGCGGGCCACTTCGTAATGCTCTTCACCCAAAACATTCGGGTCAAGGATACGGCTGGTGGAGTCCAGCGGGTCTACCGCCGGATAGATACCCAGTTCCGCAATGGAACGGCTCAGTACGGTGGTAGCGTCCAAGTGTGTAAATACGCCTGCCGGAGCCGGGTCCGTCAAGTCATCGGCCGGTACGTATACGGCCTGGATGGATGTGATGGAACCGTCTTTGGTGGAAGTGATGCGTTCCTGCAGTTCGCCGATATCGGTAGCCAGTGTCGGCTGGTAGCCTACGGCGGACGGCATACGCCCGAGCAGCGCGGATACTTCGGAACCTGCCTGTACGAAACGGAAAATATTGTCTACGAAGAGCAGGACGTCCTGTCCCTGTTTGTCGCGGAAATATTCAGCCATGGTCAAACCGGTGAGAGCTACACGCATACGCGCTCCCGGAGGTTCGTTCATCTGGCCGTATACCAGCGCAACTTTGGAAAGAACGCCGGAGTCTTTCATTTCTCCCCAGAGATCGTTTCCTTCACGGGTACGTTCGCCGACGCCGCAGAATACGGAGCAGCCGGAGTGTTCTGTCGCCACGTTATGGATCAATTCCTGGATAAGAACGGTCTTACCTACACCCGCACCGCCGAAGAGCCCGATCTTACCGCCTTTTGCATACGGAGCGATGAGGTCGACGACTTTGATGCCGGTTTCAAAAATTTCGGTTGCCGGAGACTGGTCTTTAAAGGCCGGTGCCGGACGATGAATAGGCCAGTAGTCGGATGCCGGTACTTTTGTATCGTCATTGTCGACGGTCTGTCCGAGTACGTTGAAAATACGTCCCAGGCATCCGTCGCCGACCGGTGCCGCAATAGCACGGCCGGTATCTACTGCTTTCATTCCGCGTACCATGCCATCGGTGGAACTCATCGCAACGGTGCGGACTACGCCGTCACCTAAGTGCTGCATGGTTTCACAGATAACATCTACCGGAACAGTGCCTTCTTCATCTTTGACATGAATTGCGTTATAGATGGCAGGAAGTTCCTGATCGTCGGAAAAAGCGATATCGACGACAGCGCCCATGACCTGTACGACCTTGCCTACCTGTCCCTGCTGTTCATTTGCCATGAAGAAGCATTCCTCCTTAATCAAATTAAGCCGGTTTATTCAAGAGCTGCCGCACCGCCGACAATTTCGGAAATTTCATTGGTGACCTGTGCCTGACGCGCTTTGTTGTACGTAAGGTTGAGGTCGGCAATTCTTTCCGTCGCGTTGTCAGTGGCAGCGGACATGGCCGCCATACGGCTGCCCAGCTCGGACGCCGCGGATTGCAGCATCGCATTATAAACCTGTACTTGTATATATTCAGGAAGCAGTTTGGAAAGCACTGCCGCCGCATCGGGAAGGAAAATATAGGGATCTTCCTCGATACGGAGGAAATCCTGTCTTTCTTTTTCCCATTCGCTGGCAGCCGCTTTTGCTGCTTCTTCCGTTTTTCCCTCAGCCGGCGCTTCAATGGGGAGCAGCCGGTCTACCCGGACCTGCTGGCGGAGGGCGGTGATGAATTTGGTATAAATAATATAAACTTCATCGACTTCTTCTTTTGTGAAGTATTCCACCATCTCTTTGGAGAGATCGATGGAATCCTGAGCCGACGGCTTATCAGAAAAGCCGAAATGATAGGTATCGGGATCATACCCGCGGAATTTCAGATAATTCTTCGCCTGTTTCCCGCAGACATATAAAGCGTATGCAGAACGATCCTTTCCGGAGATTTCCTGCAGGGTACGCTTCATCACGTTGGAGTTATAAGCGCCGGCAAGGCCTTTGTCGCCGCAAATGACGAGATATCCGACCTTCTTTACTTCGCCTGTCCTGAAGAGCGGGCTTGTAAATCCGGGTGTCACCGAAGAAGCACGGCGCAGGAGCTCTCCGATCTTTTCCGCATAAGGACGGGAGCCGTTTGCCTTTTCCTCCGCTTTGCGCAGGCGGGCGGCGGCTACCATCTTCATGGCTTTCGTGATCTGCTGGATGTTGGTGACGGATTTTATGCGCCCTTTTATATCACGCGTACTTTCCAATCAGATCACCCCTCTACCGTTTCAGACTTTTCTTCTGTTTCGCTTTGTGCCTTGTAACGTTTCTTGAATTCATCAAGAGCTTCTCTGAGTTTCGCTTCATTTTCATCTGTCAGCTTCTTTTTATCCACGATATCAGCGCCGATTTCCGGATGGCTGCTGTGGAGGAAATTCAGAACCTGCTGTTCAAACCCGACAACCTGATCTACGTCCACGTCATCAAGATACCCCTTGACGGCCGTGTAGATCGCCATAACCTGGTCTTCGACCGGATAGGGGGAATACTGCGGCTGCTTCAGAATTTCCGTCGTCCTCTGGCCGCGGTCGATCTGCGCTTTGGTGGCAGCGTCAAGATCGGAACCGAACTGGGCAAATGCCGCCAATTCACGGAACTGTGCCAGATCCAGACGCAGCGTGCCTGCGACCTGTTTCATGGCCTTAATCTGCGCGGAACCGCCTACACGGGATACGGACAGGCCGACATTGATGGCCGGACGGATCCCGGAATAAAAGAGTGCCGTTTCCAGATAAATCTGTCCGTCCGTGATGGAAATGACGTTTGTCGGAATGTACGCACCAACATCGCCTGCCAGTGTTTCAATGATCGGCAGCGCGGTGATGGAGCCGCCGCCCAGTGCATCGGACAGACGTGCCGCACGTTCCAGCAGACGGGAATGCAGATAGAATACGTCACCGGGGTAAGCTTCGCGTCCCGGCGGACGGCGCAGCAGAAGCGACATGGCACGGTAAGCGACAGCATGTTTGGAGAGGTCGTCATAGATAATGAGGACATCCTTGCCCTGGTGCATGAAATGTTCCGCAATGGATACACCGGAGTATGGTGCAAGGTACTGCATCGGAGACCCTTCGGAAGCACCGGCATGTACGATGATGGAGTAATCCATAGCGCCAGCAGCTCTCAGCCGTTCGTATACACGGACGACGTTGGAGTTCTTCTGCCCGATGGAAACATAAATACAAATGACATCCTGCCCCTTCTGGTTCAGAATGGTATCAATAGCGATGGCGGTCTTGCCTGTACCGCGGTCGCCGATGATCAGCTCACGCTGTCCGCGGCCGATCGGGACCATGGAGTCGATACATTTCAGACCGGTCTGCAGCGGGACGTTTACCGGCTGTCTGTCGGCAATGCCCGGAGCTTTGATTTCAATGTCGCGATAAGCGTCAGTCTTGATTTCGCCTCTGCCGTCAATCGGCTGTCCCAGCGCATTGACCACGCGGCCGATGACCGCATTGCCTACGGGAACCTGCATCAGACGGCCCGTTCTCTTTACTACGTCGCCTTCCTTGATGGTTTCCGCATTCCCCAGAAGAACGGCACCTACATTGCTTTCTTCCAGGTTCATGGCCATGCCGTAAACGCCGTTCGGCAGTTCCAGCAATTCACCGGCCATGCAGTTTTCAAGGCCATATACATGGGCGATACCGTCGCCGACTTCAAGAACCGTACCTACTTCATCGACATTGAGGTCTACTTTGTAATTTTCAATCTGTTTTTTAATGACAGATGTGATTTCATCTGAACTGATTTTCATATCCTGTAAGTCACCTCAATCTCTTTGCATCATTTGCGAGCGGAGCGCCGCAAGCTGGCGGGCTATGGATCCGTCAATCAGACGGTCTCCCATCCGGACCGTGAATCCGCCTATCAAAGATGCGTCTACTTTCTGTTTCATGATAATTTTGCTTCCCGTGATTTCCGCAAGTTTGGCTTTCAAAGCGTCCACCTGGGATTTGGTCAATGGAAACGCAGAGGTTACCACGGCTTCCTCCATGCCCATCCCATGATGCGCAAGATTGGCATAGACATCCGCCATGGCAGCAAAATCAGCGATGCGGCCTTTGTCGATAACAACATAGCAGAACTGTAAAACTATCGGCTGCACCTTATCTGCAAATAACTTATTTATAGTATCTTTCTTGACATCCTTAGCAAGCAGAGGATGGTTCAGAATCTCCCCGAGCTCTTTGCTTTTCCCTATGGTATCGGCAATGAGGCGGAAATCTTCTTCCGTTTGTTCCAGGCAGTGCTGCTCTGCGGCAATTTCATAGATGGCTCGTCCGTACTTCTTTGCAAGGATTACGTTCTTATCCATGATTACTTACCTGCCTGCCCGGCATCCAGTCTTGCGATGCTTTCCGCTATGAGCCGGTCATTCGTATCCGGCGTCATATTTTTGCTGATGATCTTCGATGCAATATCACAGGAAAGAGCGGCCACCTGCGTCTTCAGATCCTCCAGGGCATCCTTGCGTTCCCTTTCGATCTGTTTAGCAGCCTGGACTTTTTCCCTCTCAATAGCCGCATGGGCCTCATCGATCTGCGCCTGAGCCTGTACCTTGGCCTCTTTTACGGCCTTATCCACGATCCCCTGTGCGGCGACCTGGGCATTGGCAAGTTCCGCTTCCAGATCGGATTTGAGCTTGGCCGCCTCCGCGCTGGACCGGGCCGCGCTGTCCAGATCATTCCGGATCTTGTTCCTGCGGTCATCCATGACCTTCAGCATCGGCTTATAGCAGAAATGTGCCAAAACGGCAACGAGAATGATAAAGTTGAGGATTGAAATCAGCAGCGTACCATTTAATTCTACCAATGAAATCCCCTCCTTAGGCTAACAATGAATTGGAATTAGCCGAGGAAAGGATTGGCGAATACGAGGACGAGAGAAATAACGATAGCGATAATCGGAATAGATTCTACCAAGCCGATGCCGACAAGCATGGAAGTGAAGAGCTGCCCCTGAATTTCCGGCTGGCGGGTCATGCCGTCGATAGCGTGGGATGCTACTTTAGAATCGCTGAATGCAGCTGCAAATGCGGCAACTGCGGCAATCAGCGCAGATGCGATAAGGGAATACTGAACAACAATAGTCTGATCCATGGTAATGATTCCTCCTAAAAATGTAATGCCCCGGTTTTTCCGGATATAATGAGTACCGTTTCGCGGGCGGCGCCGGGCATTTTACGGAGTGCCGCTCCCATTCACCTGCACACCTTCACTCACTCCACGCTCTCCTTGAGATAAATGGAAGTCAGCGTAGTGAAAATGTACGCCTGGATCAATCCGACCACAAGGCTGAACACGACCCAGAGCAAAGGTACAAGCACAGGTGCCAACGCGTAGAGGATTTCCATCAGGATTTCCCCTGCCAGAATATTGCCGAACAGACGCATTGCCAGTGTCACCGGCCGGGAAAGTTCTTCTACAATATTGATGATCACGAACGGCGGCATGGGTTCAAAGAAATGTTTCAGCCATTTGCCGAATCCCCTGTTCCTGATATAAACGAAATGAATACATAATGTGCCGGTCAGTGCCAGCCCCAGGGTCGTATTCACATCATTTGTCGGAGACGCCGTCAGATGGGCTGTCGGCAGAAGCCCGATCTCATTGGCCACAAAGATGAACATGAAAAGCGTCAGCAGGAAATAAACAACCTTTTTATAATGCGATCCCATATTTTTCTCAAACTGGGAGCATAGCGGCTCAATGATCATTTCCACCGCGTTCTGGATACCGCTTGGAACGAGCGAACGCCCCCGGCTCGCAGCAAAGACGATAATAAATACTATGAGAGCAGTAAGCCATTGTGTAAAAATCGTATCCAGATTGACCGACATTCCGAAAAGCTGTGCAACCATATGTGTACCTGTATGAAGATGCATAGTCTCACCCCCTCTCTGTTTTGGACGTCAGGAAAATATTATTATTCTTATTCCACACTATTGCCTTGCCCAGATAGTAGCAGGGAACAGTGACAATAAGCCCGCCAGGAAACCGAGAATGGAAAGCGGTGTCCACAAAACCACCGCCGCCGCCAGCCCCGCTTCCACAAAAAGCCGGGAGCCTGCAAGCGCAGCGCCCATCTGGCCTATGTAGGCCGCGTCCCGCTCTTCTTTCTCCCAGTGGATGTAACGCTGTTTCATGTACAAGAAAAAAAGAATATGAAATACGACGCCGGCGGCAAATCCTGCCGCCACAGTCCATTCCCACTTCAAAAATGCGGCGGCCGCGCCGACAGCGCCTATGGCTGCCAGACGGCTGACCACTCTATCCGCAAAAGCAGGGAATACCGTATCATACTTCATTTCTTACTTTCCTATCATTTTTCTAATTATGGCCCACAATCCGGATATGGCGCCCAAAAGGGATAACCCGATAAGGCCGAAAGGATACGTCCCTAAGTATTCATCACACTTAAGCCCGCCCCAGATACCGAGGCCGATACAGGAAAGAAGGGTCATGCCCGCTCCGCCTGCCACAGCGATACTGCGCATCGGATTGAACTCTTTTCCTTTATCTCCCTGTCCTCCGGCATTCTTCATGGCCATCTCCGGCATGTGCATATCATGAAAAACTGCACGCAAAATACGTACAGCTCTACCCATACAAAGTTATTGTAACATATGCGGATTTACTTAGCTATAAATTTAGACGGTTTTTTATGAGAAATCCCCTCCGCATACAAAAGCGTCTCCACGATGCGCCCGGCGGATCTGCCGTCACCGTAAGGATTCACTGCTTCCGCCATCGCATGATATGCCGCCTCATCGGTCAGCAGCCGGTATGCCGTCTGATAAATCTTCTCTTCTCCGGTGCCCACCAGTTTTACTGTCCCCGCCTCTACCGCTTCGGGACGCTCTGTCGTATCGCGAAGGACAAGGACGGGTTTCCCCAGGCTCGGCGCTTCCTCCTGTATGCCGCCTGAATCGGTCAGCACAAGGGCGGACCGCGCCATCAGATTCGTGAAAGGCTCATACTCCATCGGTTCCACAAGATGGATGCCCGCCGCGCCGTCCAGCTCTTCCTCCACCGCTTCACGGACAAGAGGATTCCGATGGACAGGAAATACCACTTCCGTATCCGGTACGGTTTCCACCAGCCGGCGGAGCGCACGGTACACATGATGCATGGGCGCACCCAAATTTTCACGGCGGTGGGTAGTCACAAGGATGACGCGCTTGTGTTCTTCAATCGCCTGTATTTCTTCATCTTCAAAAGTATAATCTTTCTTTACCGTCGAAAGGAGCGCATCAATGACGGTATTCCCCACGACAAAAATATTTTCATCCTTTTTATTTTCACGGAGCAGATTTCCCCGCGCCGTTTCTGTCGGGGCAAAATGAAGACTGGCCAGGACGCCCGTAAGCTGGCGGTTCGCCTCTTCAGGAAAAGGGGCCGCCAGATCTCCCGTGCGCAGCCCCGCTTCCACATGTCCGACTTTGATCTGCTTGTAAAAAGCGGCAAGCGACGCGGTAAACGTCGTCGTCGTATCCCCATGGACAAGGACATAATCCGGTTTTTCCTTTTCCAGTACTTCTTCCAGTCCGCGAAGGACGCGGGAAGTGATGTCATACAGGGACTGTCCGCTCCTCATGATATCCAGATCGTAATCGACGGGCAGCTTGAAAAGATCCACCACCTGATCGAGCATTTCCCGATGCTGCGCCGTGAGGCAGACCTTTGTTTCTATTTCGGGATGCGCCAGAAGCGACTGCACGACAGGAGCCATCTTTATCGCTTCAGGCCGCGTGCCGAAAACCGTCATGACTTTCACAGGACTACTCCTTTTCATAAAACAAACTGATACAATGAAATATTTCTGTCAATTCCTTTTTTATTTCTCATCCTTTTCCGACGGCGGAAGAACGACCTCTCTCATGACGCCGAGTTTCTTCGCCCAGAAAATAAACACCCCGAGTGCGAGAAGGATCACCGCCACACCGAGAAATGGATTCAGCCTCACCACAAGGAGCGCCGCTGCCGAGAAAAAAGCGGTCAGCGCGTACATCACCAGCACCACCTGTTTCTGCGACAGGCCTGCCGCCAGAAGACGGTGGTGGAGATGATTCTTGTCCGGTGAAAAAATCGGCACCCCTGACTGCCTGCGCCGCACGATAGCAAGTACCGTATCGGTAATGGGCACGGCCAGCGCCACCAAAGGCACGATAAGGACTGCGGCAGCCGCCGTCTTCATAGATCCCATGACCGACACCGCGGCAATCACATACCCGAGGAACATGGATCCCGTATCGCCCATAAAAATTTTAGCCGGATTGAAATTATACTGCAGAAAGCCGAGACACGCCCCCGTCATGGCCACCATAGCGGCAGCCGATACCCACTGCCCCATCTGGAATGCAAGAAAGGCAATGGCAATAGACGCTATCGTGGCGATCCCCGCAGCAAGCCCATCAAGACCGTCAATAAGATTGACCGTATTGATAAATCCGATGATCCAGAAAATAGTAAGCGGTATGGAAATAAAGAGAGGAAATTCAATGATCCCCATATAGGGAAGATCGATCCAGTCAATATTCACATCAAAGAATATCACAAGCACGGCGGCGGATAAGATCTGCCCGAGAAGTTTCACCTTGGCGGGAAGAGACACGATATCATCTGCAATCCCCACAAAAACAAGACAGGTCGCGCCGATCATAATCCCTGTCATTTCATAAGTAAAGCCCACCGTAAGGATGACGGATACCATAAACCCCGCGTATATGGCAAGACCGCCCAAACGGGGTACCAGTCCGTGATGCACCTTCCGTGCGTCCGGCTTATCCACGGCGCCGATCTGCACCGCGAAATTTTTTACGGCCGGCGTGAGAATAAACGTCACGGCAAGCGCGGCAAGGAACGTGAACGCGTAAGCGAACAACGAACCACCTCCCCTTTCTATGTATATGGTTATTTTAGCACAACTGATGAAATATTGTTGCCCGCCTGCGGCCTCGAAATAAAGCGGAGCCCAAAAGAAGCGGGAACCGCAAAAGGAAGGCACGCGAAACGGAGCACAGCATTTCCGGATCCCGCGCAGCAAAAAACCTCACGGCTGTTTGATCGAAATCATTCCGCCATGAGGCTTTTCATTTTTACTGTTTCGCGCGAATAACGACGCAGCGGTACGGCGCTTCTCCGTCGCTTTCTGTAGACACCGCGCCGTCATTCTGGAGCGCCAGGTGGATCATGCGGCGGTCACCCGCCGACATCGGTTCGAGGCGGATTTCTTCCCCTGTACGCTTCACCTTATCCGCCAGGCGGTGCGCCAGCGATTCCAGGGTCTGCCTGCGGCGCTGCCGATAGTCTTCCACATCAAGAAGCACGAAGTAATGGTGGCGGAAATTTTTATTTGCCGCCAGATTTGTCAGGTACTGGAGCGCGTCCAGCGTCTGACCGTGCTTTCCGATAAGGATGCCCAGACCCTCGCCGTGAAGGTTGAAAAGAATGCGTTCTTCACTCACCATCTTCTCAAGCTGCACATCCATCTTCATTCCTTTGAAAACGCCCGTCAGGAAACGTTTCGCTTCTTCAGCAGCTTCTTCCTGCTCTTCCGCGGAAAACGGAGTTTCCTCACGGCCGCGTTTTTCCTTCTTCGCCGTAAGAACTTCTTCCGTATCGCCGCCGGCCATGACGTTTTCCCCCGGCTCCTCCGCAGCGGAAACGGTTTCTTCCTCTCCGTCTGCAGCCCCGGCAGCAGCCGAAGTCATGTCCCCGGCAGTCTCCGCAGCATCTTCCGTTTCCGATCCTGCCGCGCCGACCTCGACAACGGCATCTTTCTTGTTGAACAAACCGAAAAGTCCGCTTGAGGGCTGTTCAATGACACGGATCACTGCTTCTGCGCGGGAAAGCCCCAGCTTCTTCAATCCTTCTTCCACTGCTTCGTCAACGGTTTTTGCGGTAATTCTGACAGTTTTCATAGTTATCCCTCCGCTTTCCCGGAACTATCCCCGGCCTCTGCCGTCTTTTCAGCAGAAGCCGTTTTTTCTTTTTCATCACCGGCCTTCGGTGCTTCATCGGCTGCCGGTTTCTTTGCTACCTTTTTAATAATTTTTCTGCGGATAATCTTTTTCCTCTTTGTCTTAGCCACAGCCTCTTCATCGGTATGGACAGTGACTACGCCTTTTTTCGAAGGCCCGTTTATCATTTCCTTTCCCTTTTCCCCGCGGAACATGATAAGCTGCTGGAAAAACTGGTAAACATTGCTCACCACCCAGTAAATCACCAAACCGCTCGGAAAATGAAGAGACATCCAGCCGATCATAAGAGGCATCATGAAAAGCATCGTCTTTTGGTTGCCCGGCGCGTCTTTCGGTGTCGTCTGCCAGGAAACAAGGAACGTGGACGCGGCGGAAAGAACAGGCAGAATGTACGTGCCGTCTTCCGCTGCCAGACTTTCAATCCAGAGGAAACCCGCATGGAGAGGGTCATAGTTGAATCCCTGTATCGCATAGTACATTGCGATAAGGAAAGGCATCTGTATGAGCAGGGGCAGGCATCCCGCCATGGGGGACGCATTATGCTCTTTGTACAGACGCCCCATTTCCTGCCGCATCATGGCAGGGTCATTTCTGTACTTCTTCTGGATTTTCTGGATCTCCGGCTGTATTGCCTGCATCGCTTTCATGGAACGGATCTGTTTCACCGCGAGGGGAAGCAGCAGCGTCTTAATGAGTATCGTCAAAACGACGATAGCGATGACGTAATTGGGGAATCCAAGACCGGAAGTAAATTCATAACAAATCTGCAGGCCGATGCGCATCAGATCAGCAATCATGCCTACAATAGCCGAGAGTACGGGAATCTGGAACTCAGATCCGCCTCCGCCAAAGCCAAGATTCATAATTTCTCCTTATACGGCCTCTATTTCAGCCGCCTAAATGTTCCCGCTTTCTAAATTTCAAAAGCGGGATGAGACAAGAATGCAGAAACTCTGCTAAATTCATGGCGTGACAAGATAACAAAACGCGAAAGATAAACGAAAGATAAAAAAGCGGCGCCTCATCAAAAGCGCCGTACATTGCCTGTCGGAAAAGCCTTATGGAACAGGGTCATAACCACCCTTATGGAAAGGATGGCACTTCAAGATCCGCTTTAACGCGAGCCATCCGCCTTTCAGCGCGCCGTATTTCTCCACCGCTTCCAGCGCGTAAGTGCTGCAGGTGGGAGTGAAACGGCAGCATGGCGGTTTCAGAGGAGAAACATATTTCCTGTAAAATCGAATAAGAACGATCAGCGCCGTCTTCATCATGCCCCCTCCAGCATGCCCGCTTTACGCCACAGCGCAAGCAAAGCCTTTTCCGCTTCGCCATACGTCGCTGTCGTCAGAAAAGCGGCGGCAAGCAATATGGCTTCATAATGGGAAGAAAGTTCATGACGATGGAGGCGATAAACCTCTTTCATCAGGCGCCTTGCCCGATTGCGCGCCACGGCATTGCCGATGCGCTTCGTCGTCACAAACCCGATCCGGACAGGTTCCCGTTTCGTCCTGACCACGTACATAAGTCCCGCGCGGTTGCTGAAACGCCGGCCGGCCGAGTATATACGCCGGTAATCCCTGTTTTGCCGGATACGGAAATCACGGTGAAGCGGGTACTTCTTCTCCTGCTTCGATTCTGACTCAGGCACTTAATACCTTTCTGCCCTTGGCTCTTCTTCTTTTCAGAACAATACGGCCGGCTTTCGTCTTCATACGGGCGCGGAATCCGTGGGTATGTTTTCTCCAGTGGTTATTAGGCTGGAATGTCATTTTTGCCATCAGTGAACACCTCCTTACTGCGTCCTGTGTATTCACACACCATAACATGCTAATTATAGCTAAACGGCCATCAGATGTCAAACGAAAACACTTCACACACACTCCGTTTTTCACGAAGAAATCAGTACCGCATTATGACGCCTTATCATTCCCCTCATTATGACACTCTCTCCTTCAATCGTCATTCTGAACGGTGGCAAAAATGCCTTGTGGGAAAAACGGGAAACAGGATGGTGACACGGAGTGAAGAATCTATTACCTCACTTTCCCCTCTTGATTCCTGATAAAGAAAAAAGGAAACGGTCTCCCGTCTCCCTTATTTGCCTTTCCGCATCACCTATTACAGTGCGGACCTCTGCAAGCTTCCCGGTCATCACCGCTTCTCTCCGGAACACCGCAGACTCCCCGCTCACCGTTTTCTCCGATGGGACAGAGCTGTACGTTTTCATCCTGCGGCGGATTATCTCCGCCATCATACGCGGCAAAACCGCCAACTACCCCGCCTGCAATCAGTGCCGCGGCAAGTATTGTTTTCTTCCACATAATAACACCTCCTTTTAAAGCTAAAGCTTATTCATATATTTATATATACCTATTATAACATACCCTGTATAGTGCTTTATTGACAGGGAACGGTCAGATGTCACCCGGAACGCAGCGAAAAAATCTGTACCCGTAGTGAGGAAGACGGTAAGAAGATAAAAGCTATCAGCTATCAGCTATAAGCTGTGAGCTGTGAGCTGTGAGTTAAAAGCCGAAGCATATGATTTCCATTAGGTGTCATACGAAACAACAGCAAAGGATTTGCTGTTGTAGTGAGGGAAACGTTAATCGTCATCTGAAGCGAATGTGAAGGATCTGCTGCCGTGGTAAGGAAAGCGGCAAGAAGATAAAAGCTATCAGCTGTGAGCCGTCAGCTAAAAGCGCTGAATGACAGCGGACGGCAAGGCGTCATCCTGAGCGGCAGCGAAGGATCTATACCAGTGATGAGGAAAACATTAAGCGTCATTCAGAGCGCCAGCGAAGAATCTATGCCCGTAGTGAGGAAGCCGGTAAAGTGTCATTCGGAGTAATAGATTCTTCACTCTGTGCCACTATCCCGTTTCCCATCTTTCCCTCAAGGCTTTCTTGACTCCGTTCAGAATGACAGCGGACGGCAAGGCGTCATCCTGAGCGGCAGCGAAAAAATCTGTACTCGTGGTGAGGAAGTCGGTAAGGCGTCATCCGAAGCGAATGTGAAGGATCTATGACCGTCCGCTTATCCCCCACCCACATAAAAATACGGTACCCACCACATTTGACGGATACCGTACTTTCTGTTTCTTATACTATTTCCTTACACCTGTTTTGTTTACCATTCCGGGTTACGCTTCCGGTGAAATATGGGAACCATACACATCACGGTAGTCCCCCTTTTCTTTATTGCTTTCATTATTGACACGGACGCGTTCCACCTTATGCCGGTCATTGTCCTTGCCGGAAATACGGTCGACACGGATGCGATCCAGATCCTTTATCCGATTGATTTCAGGATCGAATTCACCAATGGCCTTTGCCATGTCGCTGTCAATGGGTGCGCCGTTCTGCAGGGCACGGTAAATAATGGCCGCAAATTCATAGCGGGTCATGGAACGGTCACCCTTGAACTCTCCATCCGGATACCCTTCCAAAAGACCTCTGTCTGCCAATGATTTCACATAAGAATATGCCCAGTGGTCTTTAGGCACATCGGGGAAATTAACATCCTTCATTACCGATGCTCCCGACTGCATGGCTCCGCGCATGGCTTTAATCTCAGCACTCTGCGCCTTGACAATCGCTTTCAAGTCCTCCACTTCCTTGGCCAAAGCCACCCGTGAGGTGGATACATGGTTGCCCTGTCCCAGCTTCACGCTGACTCCGGCATTCACCATGTTTTCTCCTCCCCCGAAGGAGCCTCCCACGCTGAACATGGTGTCTTCATTGGGACGGTAGAATGCTCCTACCGCTACCGCATGGGCGTCTTTGTAGTTGCCGTAGCCGGCTGCCACATCCCACTTGTCATCCGGGTCGAAGTCCAGCGGGTGGAGGGCTGCCAATGCTGCCGCTCCTGCTCCTACTCTGTCCATCCGGTCTCCCAGTTCATTGACGGCTCCTCCTATGTTGTTGATTGTTTGGTTTGTTTTCCACAGCTGCCCCCCGTTGACGGCGTCAGTGCTGTTTGCGCTGATGTCTCCGGCTGCTACGTTGGTGATTTTCTTGTTCCCTGCGTTGATGCCGCTGTTGTCGATTTTCACGTCTCCCACGGTCAGGGTGTTGGTGGTCACACTGTTCAATCCTTTCAGGTCTTTGGCCATGCGGACTTTCAGGTTGTTATTGCCGTCGGATACGACGCCGAGATTGTCTTCTGTGGTCAGTTTGTTTGTGTCTGTAATGCCTCCGACTACGTTCACCTGTTCGTTCAGTTTCTTCTTGATGACGTTTCCTGTATCGCCGCCGTATTTCATGCCATCATTTAGGGTAGCCACTTCTTCTTTGGTTCCGTCGGGTTTTTCGTATACGATACGGGTCGTTGTCGTACCCGGCGCGCCGTCTACTCCGGGTTTGCCGTCACGGGTGACGGAGATGTTTGTTGTTACGCCGTCTTTTCCGTTGATGCCGATTTTTCCGTCTTTGCCGTTTTTACCTGTAGCAACGATGGTTTCGGTTTTCAGGTTCTTGTCCATTTTGACGGTGAGGTTTCCGTTCGCGTCGGCAAAGGTTTTGATGTTTTCACCGGAGTATTCGGAGGCGGCTTTTGTTCCTTCTCCTTTGATGGTGACTTTGTCTCCCAGGTTCCGGTGGAATTCTCCGTCGTTGCCGGCAAAGTCCATGCCTTTTTTCGTCAGTTCTTCAGATGTATTGGTAATCTTTTGGTCTACGGCTTTGAGCTGGTCTTCTGTAGCCGCCTGTCCGCTGGTGAAGTTGTTCGGATCCCAGGTTTTGTTGGTCAGTCCGTTGACGGTTCCGTCTTTCCCATTGATTTTCACTTTTCCGGCATCGATGTTTCCTGTCGTGCCGTCAATGGTGACTTTGTCTCCGGCTTTGATGATGCCTGTTGTTCCGTCGATGGTGACCTGTTTGGTCGGATCGGTTCCCAGTGTAACTTTGTCATTCAAATTCACATGGTACGTTTTGGATCCGTCGGGATTATTTTCAGAAGTCACTGTTGTATTTTTACCGTCCGCTACTTTTGTGGTGGCACCGGCTACTGCTTTTTTCAGCTGACTGACATTAACCGCATCTGTGCCGTCCACACCATCGGCCACGTTGGTGATTTTGTTGCCGCCGTTGTCAAGGCCGTTCTTGGTGAGGGATACGGTGTTTCCCGCCGCACCGTTATTGATCGTAACGCCGTTATTATTCATAACTGTATCGCCGGTGGTTACACTTTCGAGGCCTTTCAAGGCTTTGGCAAGACGGACTTTCAGGTTGTTGCTGCCATCGGATACGACGCCGAGGTTGTCTTCTGTGGTCAGTTTGTTTTCGTCTGTAATGCCTCCGACGACGTTCACCTGTCCGTTCAGTTTCTTCTTGATGACGTTTCCTATATCGCCGCCGTACTTCATGCCGTCATTTAGGGTGGCCACTTCTTCTTTGGTTCCGTCCGGTTTTTCGTATACGATACGGGTCGTGGTCGTCCCCGGCGCGCCGTCTACTCCGGGTTTGCCGTCACGGGTGACGGAGATGTTTGTCGTTACGCCGTCTTTTCCGTTGATGCCGATTTTTCCATCTTTGCCGTTTTCACCTGTAGCGACGATGGTTTCGACTTTCAGGTTTTTATTCATCTTCACGTCGATTGTCGTATTTCCGGCAGGGTCCTGCGTGATAAAGGTTTTAAGGTTTTCTCCGCTGTATTCCGTATCGGCCGCGGTACCTTCTCCTTTCACGGTTATCTTGGAGCCCAGTTTATTGGTTTTTGTGCCGCCTGCATTGGCATCAAACTGCAGGCCTTTGGCGATTACATCATCCAATTTGGATTTGGACGCGATGTCCTTTAATTTTACGGTTTCCGTCTTGTCCGTATGATTCTTATCCTGTACGGTTAAATCGATATTTCCGTTGGTATCGACTGTATAAGACCCATCCGCACTGGATGCGTTTTGTACCAGCCGATAATCGGTGGCCGCTGCACTTTGATTATTGATGGCTTCGGTAACCGTCTTCAACTGGTCTTCTGTTGCGGCACGCCCGCTGACGGCCGTCGGGTTCGTTACATTCCAGGTCTTATTATCTAAACCTGTTACATAATTACCGGTAGTACCGCCGGATGTCTGGCTGCCCATGGTCACACCGCCGGCTTTCACCGTATCCGTAGCGGTTACTGTCTTCACATGAATGTCTTTGTTGAGTTTTACGCCGATTTTCGTATCGTCACCGGTTTGGGTGATTTCTGTCGTAATGTTGTTATCGCCGTTAACGGTGACTTTAGAGCCTAATTTGTTCGTTTTTTCGCTGTTATTATCCGCGTCAAAACGAAGGCCTTTATTAATCACTTCATTTTTAGCGTCATGCAATTGGCCGCCGTTCACCGCGTCTTTGGATCCGGCTGCTACCTGACCGTCCGTCACATTGGTACTTTTTGGTTATTCGCATTGAGGCCGTTATTGGTTACATAGGTCTTTCCGCCTACGGTCAGGCCGTTGTTGTTAATCACCGTATTGCCCGTTGTGACGCTGTCCACTTTCACGTTTTTCGCCAGTTTGATATTCAGCGCACCGTTTCCGGATACTACACCGATGTTTCCATCTGACAGTTTTGACGCATCGGCACCGCCTTTGATTTCCAGCTGCTCACCCAGTTTTTTATTGATAACTGTTGCATCATCGCCTTTGAAGTTCAAACCTTTTCCAATTGTCGTATTGATGTTTGTAATATCATTGGCATTCTTTGTGATATTTGTCTTATTGGTCTTCACGCCGTCGCTGACTGTTTTCAGCTGGTCTTCCGTGGCCGCCTGTCCATGTACAACTGTCGGGTTGTCAATATCCCAAGTCGTATTTGTAAGGCCGTTTACGGTTCCAGCATCCCCATTCACCGTGACGGGATGGGTCTGCCCTACGGTAACTACATTCCCCAGCCCGACGGTATATTCTCTACCGCCTGTCTCAGCACTGGTTCCTTTCGTAACGGTTACATTGGCGTCTTTCGCTTTGACGGTCGTTGCTTTTGCCGTACCGCCGATGGCCGCATTCAGCTGATCCACATTGACGGCATCGGTTCCGGCCGTGCCGGTTGCCACGTTGGTAATTTTCTGGTTGTTCGCGTTGAGACCATCTTTATTGACATAGGTCTTTCCGTTGATGGTCAAGCTGCCATTCGGCCCAAGATCCACATCTTTTTTCAGCTTCACATTGAGCTTTGCTCCATCAGATACGACGCCAATATTTCCATCTGTCAGATCTGCCGAAGCGCCGCCTTTGATTTCCAGCTTGTCTCCCAGCTTTTTATTAATATCCGCGCCGGAGTCTCCGCCGAAGTTCAGCCCTTTTCCAATTGTCGTATTGATGTTTGTAATATCATTGGCATTCTTTGTGATATTTGTCTTATTGGTCTTCACGCCGTCGCTGACTGTTTTCAGCTGGTCTTCCGTGGCCGCCTGTCCATGTACAACTGTCGGGTTGTCAATATCCCAAGTCGTATTTGTAAGGCCGTTTACGGTTCCAGCATCCCCATTCACCGTGACGGGATGGGTCTGCCCTACGGTAACTACATTCCCCAGCCCGACGGTATATTCTCTACCGCCTGTCTCAGCACTGGTTCCTTTCGTAACGGTTACATTGGCGTCTTTCGCTTTGACGGTCGTTGCTTTTGCCGTACCGCCGATGGCCGCATTCAGCTGATCCACATTGACGGCATCGGTTCCGGCCGTGCCGGTTGCCACGTTGGTAATTTTCTGGTTGTTGGCATTGAGGCCGCTGTTATTGATATATGTCTTTCCGCCTACATGGACGCCGTTATCGTTGATGACGACTTTATTCGTTCCCGTGCCTGCTGTCACTTCTTTAAATTCCGGCTTTTCACTCATCACTAAATCGAGGCCGTCTCCCGCCGCGTTTTTCTTCACGCCCAGGTTTTTGCCCGATACACCGGTGGTCACATCGGCAAGGCCGCCTTTCACGGTCAGTTTGGTGCCGAGGTCACGATGCACTTTGTTCGCCGCGCCGTCATTGCCTTCGAAATCAAGGCCTTTTGCCGTCAATGTATTCGTAACATTGGTCACCGCATTGTTTACGGCTGTCTGCACATCTCCGATATTGGCCGCATTGGTCGTCGTATTTCCGCCGCTGGCTACGTTCGTGATGGTCTGGTTATTCGCGTTGATGCCGTTATTGGTTACATAGGTCTTTCCGCCTACGGTCAGCCCATTATTATTGATGACCGTATTGCCCGTTGTGACGCTGTCCACTTTCACGTTTTTCGCCAGTTTGATATTCAGCGTATCTGTCCCGTTGGATACCACGCCGATATTTCCGTCTGTCAACTTAGATGTATCTGCCACGCCGCCGACGATATTTGTCTGTTCGCCTAATTTCCGTGTAAACTTGTTAGCCGCGGCTCCTGCACCTTTTACATCGCCCGCATAGGCCACGCCTTTATCTATTTCCGAGGTTACCGCATAGAGCTGGCTGCCGTTGATAGCGTCGGTAGAGGCAGCGGAAATACGGCCAGCCGCTACATTGGTGATCGTCCGCTCACTGCCCGCCTTACCCACGCTGACTGTAGAAGCCGGATTTACTCCTGCAAAATTATGTGCTGTTCCATTGATCGTTGCGGAGGGTGTCGCCACAGCTGCCGCCGTTTCCGAACCGGCGCCGAGGGCTATGGCATTTTCATTGGCCGCTTTTGCACCTGTACCGATAGCCACAGAATTAGTACCTGTCGATTTGACTGTTTCACCGACTGCAATGGAAGATGCCCCGCTGGCCTCACTGTCCCAGCCTATAGCAGCAGCATTAACACCGCTGGCGTTAGAGTTTGCCCCCAATGCGCGGGCGCCCGCAGCCAGGGCTTTTGCACCATTACCAATGGCTACGCCCCAATCCCCTCTGGATTGAGAACCGTTCCCCATGGCAATGGCACCGCCATTAGCAGCTTTCGCATTATTCCCGAAAGCCATAGAGGAACCGCCCCAGGCCCTGGCATTGGAACCGAAGGCCTGGTCATTATCGTTGCCTACAAGCACATTATTTTCATCAAAACCGGCGCGGGCATTATTCCCCAACGCAAAGCCGTTCGTAGATTGTGTCCGAGCTTCGTTACCGATGGCCACACCGTTATTAGCAATTGTACGTGCATTACGGCCGATCGCCACTGCCTGCGCGCCTTGGCCGATAGTACCGGTACCGAGAGCAATCGTATTGATATCTTTGGTTGTCGCATCATGCCCGATTGCGATCCCTCCGCTCTTATCAGTAATCCCCGGTGTTGCCGTGGCGGGGTTTACTGTAACATTCGCACCATTCCCGATGGCAATCCCGTTCTGGCTTGATACTGAATCCGGATCTCCCTTGCCGACAGACGCCCCATTACCGATGGCCACGCTGTGTGATGACAATGCCTTTGACAAAATACCGTAAGCGGAACTGTTCACCGCCGCCGCCTCTGCCTGGTCGCCGACAGCAAGAGAATGTTCAGCTGTCGATTTAGACAGGGATCCTATGGCAGTCGCCCCCTGCCCGGTAGCTTGTGCCTGATCGCCCATGGCTATGGCATAGATATTTATTGCCCTGGATCGGCTGCCGAGAGCGATCGTATATTCCTCTGTTGTCTTGGCATCATCCCCGACAGCGATGCTGTTCGCTGTAGCCGTTGTAGCACCGATCCCGCCATGAAACGAGGCGCCCGCCATGCCCGGCAGCAGGCATCCCGTGATGGCAAGGGCGCACAGAAACGCGCGGACGGGCATGCTCTTCTTTTCAGAAGCTGTTCCCCCATTTTTCCCGCAGCGGCCGGCGATTTCCGAAACTACCACATAGCAGTGTTTCACCCGGCTCCAGATGACTTTGTAAATCTGATTCATAACTTCCTCCTTTTGAATAAAAAGATATCCGCTCTCTAAAGAACTAAATAATTTATATCTCTTTCATCATATTATACATTTATAAAGTTATTTAATAAAGTTATTTATTATAATTATATTAGTATACCAAACGCACTTTTATTAAAGTATTTCACCGGAGATTTTCTGCACTCCGGTTCCCTTTCAATGCCCGTCGGCTCCATGCACCTTCCTTCATGTATATTTGACTAAGATATCCGTCATAATGGAACCCTTTTGGAGAAAATATGCAAAAAGCGGATCATCCGTATGCTCACGGTTCTCACATTGCTATGGAGAATGAGAAACAAAATACCCCTTTTCAGAAAGACAACTTCATTCCATATACCGGCAGTATTGCCGTCCAAAAGCAGGACAAAGCCGATTTCGGGTTAAAATATGAGACTCCCGCTTTCTATAATGGGTAAAAGACTCTCTCCTGAAAGCATATGCTTATAGAAGAAAGTCTTTTATCTTCTTCCTGATTTAGAAAGATGGTCTTATCCAATCAGGATCCTACGCTGTTTACGAACTGGATTGTCAGCACTGACGGAGTGGAAATAATCCCCAAAACGGTTACCCGCTGTCCCATAGGAACAACTGCACCATTGAGATTGATAAGAATTTTATTCCCCCGGGCGGTACGGAAATTCATAAGCCCGCTGCCGGCGCTGGACAGAATACTGCCCACAGTGCAGATCCTTGTCCCTACAGGAAGCCCGGACAAATTCCATGCTACCCGGTAAGCACCCAGATCCTCTAATTTCAAATCTCCCGGATTCGTCTGATACCAGTTGGCAAGATCGCTTTTTACCGGTCCCATGAAATACCCTGCGTCCCGAGATGTCCGCGGTGCCATCGGCCCCTGTGACGGCTGCGGATTCCCAATATCTTTTCTGTAGCTGACCGCACGCTGATTAGGAGCCCGCTCCTGATAAGACACGTTCCGGATAATAAGTACAGGCTGCCCGGCCTGATTATAAGCCACATACCCTGTCGCCTGAAAAGGCGTATAACTCATTATCTTTCCCGCATGCTCCATCATGGCAGGGATTTCCTGTCCATCGGCAGTAACAAAACGATATACATTGTCCGCATAGGCTCCTTCAAACTGGCCGGCTACGGTGATATTATCCGCTGCCGCAGCCATCGTGCCCGGCAGCAGCAATATCAATATCATTCCTATCACAGCAAACCATGATTTCTTCATCTGAAAGCCTCTTGCTCCGATTAACCGCGGCCTTTGATGACGCGTACACGCTGGATATCAGGTGTGCCGTCCTTATGCTTGCTGATGGTATCTACCCTGATGCGTTCCAGTTCCGGTTCGAATTCTTTCAGTGCTCTGGCCATCCGGTCATCGGCAGCCGCACCATTCTGCATGGCCCTGTAGATCAACGCGGCCATTTCATACCTGGTCATCATGCGGTCTCCGCCGAACTGTCCGTCCGGGTAGCCCACGATGACACCGTTTCCTGCCAGAGTCGCCACATAGTCATAGGCCCAATGATTTTCAGGCACATCGGGGAAGAGCTGCATCTTGTCCATATCCATGGAATCCAGTGGTCTTCCGTCCGCAACCTTCAGCAGCGCCCCCTTCACATTTTCCAGTTCAGCGCGGAGATCCTTGATTTCCTTAGCCATCGCCACTTTGGATGTGGACACATGGTTGCCCTGTCCCAGCTTCATGGAAAGACCTGCATTCACCATATTCTCTCCGCCGCCGATGGAACCGCCTACACTGATCATCGTATCTTCATTCGGCCGATAGAAGGCACCGAGTGCCAGAGAATGGGCATCTTTATAGTTGCCGTAGCCCAAAGTGAAGTCCCACTTGTCATCGGGATCGAAGTCCAGCGGATGGAGTGCTGCCAATGCCGCCGCTCCTGCGCCGACTCTGTTGATACGGTTATCAACTTTGTTGATGGCTCCGCCGATCTGTTTCAGCTGCCCTACATTAACAGCATCCGTATCTGCCTTGCCTGCTGCCACATTGGTAATCCGTTTGCCGCCTGCGTCAACGCCGGTCTGCGTGATGCTCGGGCCATTCTTGATCGTCAGGCCGCTATTACTCATCACCGTATTTCCTGTAGTCACGGTCTTGAAGGTCGGTGTATCGACTACAGACACTTTGTAGTCCGTACCGCCGTTTGCATTTGTTCCCGTTGTCACGGAAATATTGCTGCCCGCCGTTACGGAAGAATGCTTGCCTGCCTGGCCGGATACAACCTTCAGCTGGTCTTCCGTCGCCGCCTGTCCGCTGGTGATATGGTTCGGATCCCAGGTCTTATTGGTCAGTCCGTTCACTGTGCCGGCCGTACCGTTGACAGTCACCTGCCCGGCCTTGATCGTACCTTCGGTACCTTTAATGCTGATCTGCTTGGAAGGATCGGTTCCCAGCGTAATATCATCATTCAGGTTGACTGGTACGTTTTGGATCCGTCGGCATTCGTTTCAGAAGTCACCGTCGTATTTTTGCCGTCCGCTACTTTCGTGGTGGCACTGGCTGCCGCTTTTTTCAGCTGGCTGACATTGACGGCATCAGTATCCGCCTCGCCTGCCGCTACATTGGTGATCTTCTTGCCGCCTGCATCAATTCCCGACTTGGTAACGCTGGGGCCGTCCTTGATCTTCAGCCCGTCCTTGTCGACTGTCACTGCCGTGTTTCCGGAACCGTCCTGAACGGTAAGCCCGTTGGTATCCATTCTTGTACGGCCTGTGGTGACACTATTCAGTAAAATATCATCCTTAAGCCCCACTCTGACTCTGCCGCCTTCGACTCTGGTGGAAATATTCTTACCGTCGCCTACAACGTCCACCGTTTCGCCAAGCTTCTTCTTTACTTCATTTCCGTCTTCCGCTTTTATGCCGAAGCCCTTGTTGACGATCTCCGAGCCCTGATTTTTCAGCTGGCTGACATTGACGGCATCGGTATCCGCCTCGCCTGCCGCTATATTGGCAATCTTATTTCCGCCGTTATTCAGCCCATCTGCAGTAAGAGAAACCGTTCCGGCCGGAGTACGCGTCATTTTCTTGACATAGAATCCGGTCGTGTCCATCACCACATTGCCGGCTGTTACACTGTTTAAGCCTTTCAGATCCTTGGCAAGACGTGCTTTCAGGTTGTTGCTGCCGTCAGATACCACACCGATGTTGTCATCCGTGGTCAGTTTGCTTTCATCTGAAATGCCGCCGATTACATTCACCTGGCCGTTCAGTTTCTTTTTGATGACCGCCCCTGTATCACCGCCGTACTTCATGCCGTCATCCAAGGTGGCAATGTCATGCTGCTTGCCGTTCTTTTCTTCAATGATGAGACGGGTGATATTGGTGCCGTCAACGCCCGGTTTTCCGTCGCCGCCTTTAATGGTGGCTCCGTCTCTGCCGTCTTTGCCGTTAATTCCAACACTGTCCGCCTTCAGGTTCTTATCCAGGCCGACAATCATATTTCCGTCAGCATCCACCATCGTTTTGATGTTTGACGGGTCGTATTCCGTATCTGCCTTTGTTCCGGTTCCCCTGATGGTCATGGTGCTGTTCAGTTTCTTTATCGCCAGTCCGGTATTTCCGGCAAATTTCATGCCGTCATCCATCGTTGCCACCTGATGGTCGCCTTTTTCATCCACATAGTAGAGACGGGTCATTTCGGTAGCCGACAGGTTCTTGGCCGGATCCAGGCTCGCAGGTCCTGCGTTGACGCCTATATCCGCATGGGTGGATTTTCCATCTTTCCCGGCAGGTCCGGTCAGGCCAATCTGCCCTTCCGTCCCATTGGCTCCGTCTTTCGCCTTGAGGGTAACTCCATCTTTGCCGTCTTTCCCCTTGATGCTGATTCCGTCTTTGCCATGGATCACTACGGAAGAACCGTCTTTGCCGTTGACTCCGATGGAGCCGTCTTTGCCGTCAGCACCTTTCTTGCCGAGCACCAGGTCATCATTTACATTGACTTTATACGGATTGGCAACGGTGCCTTCGCCTTCGACGGTGGTATTCTTACCGTCTTTCAGGATCGTCTTTCCCGCCGCGACAGCATCTTTCAGCTGGCCGAAGTTGACTGCGTCACTGTTCGCTGTGCCGTTAGCCACGTTGGTAATCTTCTGGCCGTTCGCATTGAGACCGTCTTTGTTGACATAGGTCTTTCCGTTAACGGTCAGGCTGCCGTCCGGTCCCAGGTTAACATCTTTCTTCAGCTTCACGTTGAGCTTCGTTCCATCAGATACAACGCCGATATTGTCATCTGTCAGATCTGCCGAGGCGCCCCCCTTGATTTCCAGTTTTTCTCCCAGCTTTTTGTTAATTACCGCGCCGGAGTCTCCGCCGAAGTTCAAGCCTTTGCCAATGGTGTTATTGATGTTTGTAATATTTGTCTTATTGGTCTTCACGCCGTCGCTGACTGTTTTCAGCTGGTCTTCCGTGGCTGCCTGTCCGTGCACGACTGTCGGGTTGTCAATATCCCATGTGCGGTTGGTCAGTTCATTCACTGTGCCGGCGCCTGTCACTTTGACTGTGCCCGCCTGAATGTCCCCCGTCGTTCCATCGATGGTGACCTTGCTGCCCGCCGTAATCTTTCCGCTGGTTCCGTCTACGACGATTTTCTTGTCAGCCGTGCCGAGGGTTACTTTATCACCCAGTCCGACGGTATATTCTTTACCACCGGCGGGATTGGTTCCTTCCGTAACGGTTACATTGGCGTCCTTCGCTTTGACGGTCGTTGCTTTTGCCGTACCGCCAATGGCTGCATTCAGCTGACCCAGGTTGACTGCATCACTGTTTGCCGTGCCGTCAGCTACATTGGTAATCTTCTGGCCGTTCGCGTTGAGACCATCTTTGTTGACATAGGTCTTTCCGTTAACGGTCAGGCTGCCGTCCGGTCCCAGGTTAACATCTTTCTTCAGCTTCACGTTGAGCTTCGTTCCATCAGATACAACGCCGATATTGTCATCTGTCAGATCTGCCGAGGCGCCCCCCTTGATTTCCAGTTTTTCTCCCAGCTTTTTGTTAATTACCGCGCCGGAGTCTCCGCCGAAGTTCAAGCCTTTGCCAATGGTGTTATTGATGTTTGTAATATTTGTCTTATTGGTCTTCACGCCGTCGCTGACTGTTTTCAGCTGGTCTTCCGTGGCTGCCTGTCCGTGCACGACTGTCGGGTTGTCAATATCCCATGTGCGGTTGGTCAGTTCATTCACTGTGCCGGCGCCTGTCACTTTGACTGTGCCCGCCTGAATGTCCCCCGTCGTTCCATCGATGGTGACCTTGCTGCCCGCCGTAATCTTTCCGCTGGTTCCGTCTACGACGATTTTCTTGTCAGCCGTGCCGAGGGTTACTTTATCACCCAGTCCGACGGTATATTCTTTACCACCGGCGGGATTGGTTCCTTCCGTAACGGTTACATTGGCGTCCTTCGCTTTGACGGTCGTTGCTTTTGCCGTACCGCCAATGGCTGCATTCAGCTGACCCAGGTTGACTGCATCACTGTTTGCCGTGCCGTCAGCTACATTGGTAATCTTCTGGCCGTTCGCGTTGAGACCATCTTTGTTGACATAGGTCTTTCCGTTAATGGTCAGGCTGCCATTCGGCCCAAGATCCACATCTTTCTTCAGCTTCACATTGAGCTTCGTTCCATCAGATACAACGCCGATATTTCCATCTGTCAAATCTGCCGAGGCACCGCCCTTGATTTCCAGCTTTTCTCCCAGCTTTTTGTTAATATCTGCGCCCGAGTCTCCGCCGAAGTTCAGGCCTTTGGCAATGGTATTGTTAATGTTTGTAATATTTGTTGTATTAGTATTCTGCTGCGCTTTGGATGCGATATCTGTCAAGGTAACCTGTTTCTTATCGCCTTTTTCGTTCGCTACGGTCAGCACCATATTTCCGTTGCTGTCCGCTTTATACTTGCCCTGGCTTCCTGCTTCCGGATTTGCTACCAGATGGTAATCTTCCTTTGCCACCTCGGTGAATATTTTGCTCAGGTCTACATTGACTTTGCCCGTATCATTCCGTTCCAGTGTCAGGGTCTTGCCGTCATTGGAAACGCTGCCGCTTGTGACATAGTTGTTTTTGAGTCCCGTTATATTGGCGGTCAGGTTGTTCGTACCGGTCAATGCAGCCGTGCCGTCGCCGTTTGTCTGGTAAGTTGCGGTACCGCCTGTCACATACTTGTCTTTTGCTTCGACAATACGGTTGATATCGCCGATATTGGCCGCATTCGTCGTTACATCTCCGCCGCTGGCTACGTTCGTGATCTGCTTGTTCCCCGCGTTGATGCCGGTGTTGTTGATCTTTACGTCACCTACGGTCACACTGTTGAAGGTCGGATCTTTGCTTACGGATACAGTCAGCTTCCTTGCGGCCGGATCGTATTCCACACCTGCATTGTCTTTCGCCGCGAACTCAAGAGTTTCTCCCGCCTTGATCGCGCCCTCATTGGTTCCTGCCTTTACTTTAAAGCCCGCTTTCAGCTTTTCTACATCCGACGCGCTGGCAATATTATTGATTGTGACCGTGCTTGCCGGTGTCGTCGGATGCGCCTTGTCTTCCACTTTCAGATCCACTTTGCCGTTGGCTACGGAATAATTCCCGTCTGCCGCGTCAGGATTTTTAACCAGGCGGAAATCTGTCTTCGCCGCAGTCGTGGTGGAAATCGCATCAGACACTTTCTTCAGCTGATCCTCTGTCGCCGCTCTGCCGTTCACGACCACCGGATTCTGCACGTCCCAGTCCCTGTTGTCCAGACCGGTTACATAGCTCTTGTGGTCTGCCGAATCGACGCCCATTCT
>PVMP01000052.1_pt1 | contig 29026 bp, 27 predicted proteins | sample 1853391 | NCBI WGS metagenome assembly PVMP01 (sample SAMN08533512, study PRJNA380276) | Human gut metagenome, whole genome shotgun sequencing project. | isolation source: participant 2, synthetic long reads | host: Homo sapiens | collected 2017
ATAGCGTAAATTTCTTTACGGCGTTCCAACGGCATTGTAATACCTGTTGGATTTTGGAAGTTAGGAATAAGATAAATATATTTACCTTTACCAGATTGAGCAGCTTTTTCTAATTCACTAGGAATCATGCCATACTCATCAGTCTGAATACCTAATGCTTTACCACCCATATTGCGTACAGAATTGATAGCACTAGTAAAAGTAAATTCATCCATGTATACTTCATCGCCAGGTTCCAATACAGTAATTGGTACAAGGCCTAATAGCTGACCAGCACCATTGGAGATTATAAGACCTTGTCCTTCTGGATTCATCTTATGTGTTTTTACAAGACGCTCTAATGTCAATTCTGCTAAACGTGCATCCCCTTGCATTGGTCCATATTGTAAAAGACTCATTGGATTAGAGTGAACCACTTCATCAAAAGCCTTTTCGATGATTTCCACAGGAATCGCTTCTGGTGCAGGATTGCCAATACCAAAGCTAATAAAACCTTCTACCCCTACACCACGTTCAAATACTTCACGAATAAAATTAGGACCTTTTAGGGTCACCCGTTCAGGAAGAGAAAAGCTCATACTATCGCCTCTTTCATATATACTAAATTGAATAACATTTAATTAATTAGAGATTGTTAAGCATTAGGATCGTGCTCTTGTTCAGCATTTTTCTTATTGATGTAGTTCTTATATACCTTCCAAAGAATGAAGTATACAATACCTGCAACAACTACGATGATTCCTAATCGCCCCATATTCTCTTGGAAATTTACGATATCTGTACCGATAGCTACTTCAAGAGCTGTAGATGGGAATTTCCCGATTAAATTCGCTAAGATATAGTCTCTCGGTTTGATTTTACTAATGGCACCAAGTGCTGTGATAACACCAGATGGAAAGTATGGTAAGGATCGTGCAAATAACATAACCACAAAACCATTTTTACCGGAAAAATCATCTACTTTCATCAATACTGTACTTTTAGCAATAAGCTTATCCGCCGTATCACGCAAGAAGTAACGCATAATGTAAAAGCTAATGACTACGCCAATTGTTTCTGCAAGCCAAGAAATAATGATGCCTGGCCACATACCAAACACTAAACCGTTTGCGGTAGAGATAAATATGGATGGTAAGAAACCAACAGCATTAACAAAAATATCGAGAAGCATACTAACGACCATGGCCATAGGACCAAAGCCTTGAATATACTCTGCTATCTCATCCATAGATCCACTCGTCGCTAAATGCCACATGGTAGGATAGAATGTAGGATCTACTATATTGATGGCAATTAATAGAATGACAAAACCAATGCCTGCTATTAACTGTACCCAACCTTCACCAGAAGGCTTTAATTTTTTTGTACTCATATATACCTCGTTTTATAAAAAACTAGTTCTATTATATCACGGATTCTATAGAACTGTTATATGTAAGAACTTAAACATTCTATTTATCTAATTACTACCAGTTAAAAATAATTACTTTTAACTGGTAGTATCTATAAAATATGTATAATAGCATTAGCATAAAAATTATCGAAAGATGTATAATACTATTATAACGAGAATATTCTTAATGAAAGAAGGTATATTATGGTATCAGCAGGTCAAACAGCTACGGCGACTGTAACAGTTACAGAATCTAATATTGCTAAAACAATGAAATCCGGTTCTTTAGAGGTCTTTGCCACACCAGCTATGTGTGCATTAATGGAAGAAGCAGCACAAGCAGCAGTACAACCATATTTAGAAGATGGCGAAGGCACTGTAGGTATCGCTCTATCCATTACTCACGAGGCGCCTACTCCACTTGGTGCAACAGTAACTGCTAAAGCTACAGTTAGTGCTGTAGAAGGACGTAAAATAACCTTTGATATTGAAGCATCTGACGGCGTTGGTATCATTGGTCGTGGAACTCATGAACGATTTGTTATTAATAACGAAAAATTTATGGCTAAAGTAGTAAGTCGTGCAAAATCTAACTAATAACTAGTTTTAATAATAGTCTATAACTAATTTTACAATACCCTAATCTCTAATTTAACATGACAAAATAAGTCAGAAATGGCATCTATCCAACGATAGATGCCATTTCTATTTACGTGTTAAATTATATAATCTACTACATTAATCTATTAAAAGATTAGCAAATTTTAACTACCCAACCTTCAGGAGCTTCGATTTCACCATGTTGAATGCCAAGTAATGTGTCATATAATTTTTTAGTGATAGGCCCCATATCATCCATACCAGCTGGTACATTAATAGTGCCTTCTGGAGTATCGATTTGACCTACTGGAGAAATAACAGCTGCTGTACCACAAAGCCCAATTTCAGCAAAGTCTTTTAATTCATCTTTATGAACAGGGCGATTTTCTACAGTCATACCAAGGTAGTGTTCTGCTACATACATCAAAGAACGACGTGTAATGGATGGCAAAATACTATCGGATTTAGGCGTTACTAATTTACCATCTTTAGTGATGAAGATAAAGTTTGCACCACCAGTTTCTTCTACATGTGTACGAGTAGCCGCATCAAGGTACATGTTTTCTGCATAACCTTTTTCATGTGCATCAGTAATAGCGTACAAGCTCATAGCATAGTTTAGACCAGCTTTGATGTGACCAGTACCATGAGGAGCTGCACGGTCAAAATCAGTAATGCGGATTTTAATTGGTTTTGCGCCACCTTTAAAGTAAGGGCCTACTGGTGTAGTAAATACACGGAATTGATATTCATCTGCAGGTTTTACACCGATAACGGAGTTAGTACCCATCATGTAAGGACGAATATAAAGGCTTGCACCATGACCATAAGGAGGAACAAAGTCTTTGTTTGCTTTTACAACTTCTTTTACAGCTTCAAGGAAACGACCTTCAGGTAATGTAGGCATTACAAGGCGTTCACAAGATTGATTCAAACGAACTGCATTCAAATCTGGACGGAAGCATACGATGTGACCATCTTTAGTGTAGTATGCTTTCAAACCTTCAAAGACAGTTTGAGCGTATTGGAATACACCAGCACATTCATTAAGAACAACGTTAGCATCAGTAATTAATCCGCCTTCGTCCCATTTACCATCTTTATATGTAGTTAAATAACGGTAATCGGTTTCTACATAACCAAAACCGAGATTATCCCAATCGATATTCTTGCTCATAACAATAACCTCCATGCTTATTAATATACTTATAATCTTAACACTATGAGCAAGTTATTTCAACATATTCTATAGAGAACAGAAATTAGACATGTAATAAGTTAAGTATACTTAAGTACAAAATATAGAATACCACTTATTTTGATGCCTTATAAATCATATGGATCATCATATCTATAACGATTGGTATCATAAATAATCTCTATGTCTTTATCTATAATAAATTTAGTTCGTTTCAAATCATAAGGTACGTCGTAACGCGTATGATATGAAATAGATTCTACACGACCAGTACGAACCGCATTATCGGATCCAAACGGAACTTTTACAATATTCCCTTCATATATATCATTTCTATCAGTACGATAATAAAATTCCTGGTTTATCTTAAAAATATATACTGAACAATACGTATAAATCCTCCTATCAGATGTATGATTTGATTGTAAAAACTCTTGTAAAGATTTATCCCTTGTATGAGCATGTATAAAATTAATTAGATTTTTATACCAAGTGGGCACATACTGATCAGTTACATTCCCTATAAACAATGTATCTTCTTTATGCGCCCATTTAATACGTACTGTTACTATACCACCACGAGCAGGGTCTCTATCAAGGTCATGACTTTCACTAAGACTAAAAGAATCTAGACTATATAGCGTTTCGCCAATGTGAAAGTCAATATCTTGCTTCAATTGATGAATCATTTGATTATCTACATATTCGCTTTGACTATGACTAGAGTGACCAAATTGCTTACTATTACAATCAATGGCAATAGACGGCTCATTCCAATTAAAATTCAATGTATTTACGTCACCATATTCTTGGTACATATTTTTTTGCACTTCAATATGAATCTCTTGAATTCTATCTTTTTCTCGATTTCCATCAAATAAAAGTAATGTAGGCATACCTAGGATTTGTCTGAATAGTATAGACATGGCCCTCAGGGTATTATCAAAAGGAAATTCATATATAAATTCCTGATCCTCAGTGTTGATGAGCTGCACTTGGACAGCACACTCATCCTCATCATATAGGTCAATATAATCGGAAAATCTACACCCCATAAGCTCTAATAGATATTGTTTTTTAGATTCGTCAATTGAGTACTCCTTAGTAGTTAAGGATTCTATTTTCCCCTCTACAGGTTTTGAGATATGCTCCCATTTAATGCCATAGGTAACACTTATGGATTCCTTAATAGAAATATGTTGTATCTCTTCAATATAGTAATCTTTACGATTTAATTTCACTTCCTTTGGAACGCCATCTGGTAAATCACCATACCAGCTACCCGTACTTATAATGTCACAAGATGCTACGGTACCTATAAATTTATCTGTCACATTTCTATGCATATACATAGGGACTCCTCCTTTTATTACTTTGTTTAAGTATAATAAACAGGATGTGACAAAAATGCCTCTATATAATTATTTCGTCAAAAATATTCTTTACATACCGATTTATATTATAATTAACTTACAATATATGTATCTTATCTCTTAAGGAGGTATCTCTCATGAAAGAATCTACTAACCGTACCCTAATTACTAATCCCAAAAACATTATCTGTATCGGTTTAAACTATGCAGACCATATAGAGGAAACTAGTCTTGCTACACATGATTTTCCGGAAATCTTTATGAAAACATCTAATGCATTGGCGTCACATCAAGATATAGTTCCCATTCAAGATGAAAGCCTTCATTATGATTACGAAGGAGAACTGGTTATCGTCATTGGTAAGGCTGGTAAAAATATATCTCGTGAAAAGGCCAGAGACCATATATTAGGCTATACCATTGGAAATGATGTTTCAGCTCGTAGCTTGCAGTTTAGAGGATCCCAATGGATTCTAGGTAAATCTTTAGATAATTTTGCTCCTATTGGCCCTACTATTATTCCTCCCCACTCATTTGATTTTGAAAGCGCCACTATTACTACAACAGTAAATGGCGAAGTACGTCAGCAAGCCCAATTAAAACAAATGATATTTAAACCGGATGCGATTATAGAATTTGTATCTCAATATATTACACTACAGGAAGGTGACATTATCTTTACCGGTACACCTAGTGGTGTTGTACTTGGTAAAAATGAAAGCAAATATGGTTGGTTAAAATCAGGAGATACCGTATCTATATCGATTAGTGGCATTGGTACCTTAGTAAATCAATTTAAATAGTCCCCCCTATATATACAAAAGAGATTACCTATGATGTGTCTATCCATCATGAGTAATCTCTTTCTTCTTTTTCTATAAGTCTATTTAAATATGATTTTACAATCTAATATGTACTATTTATGTTTCGATTCAAGATCTAGCATATATTTCTTGCGTTCAATACCGCCCGCATAGCCAGTTAATTTACCATTGCTACCGATAACACGATGACAAGGAATAATGATCGAAATAGGATTATGACCTACAGCACCTCCTACTGCTTGGGCAGACATTGTATCTTTTCCTTGCTGCTTTGCAATCTCTTTACCAATATCACCATAGGTAGTAGTTACTCCATAAGGGATTGTTTGTAACACAGCCCATACAGATTTACGGAATTCCGTGCCTTCTAATTTAATAGGCGGAATAATAAAAGGCTTCTTACCAGAAAAGTATTGATCTAGCCACATTTTAGTCACTTCAAAAGGACCTGTTAGTTGTTCAATATATTCCGCATCATCATAACTTGGTGCATAATCTTCATCGATAAAAAACAAATCTGTTAAGTATGATAATGTACCAAGCATAATCATAGTTCCTAATGGGCTTTCATAGGTGTATTTATAATTCATAGTACATTATCTCCTTCTTAAACTAACAAATCATTCATAACCTTTTTTATGTCATTATTAAATGATACAGTATTTTTATGAATTTCAAAAGGAGTATATTATTTATCCCAATAATTTGTTGTAGATGTCATAATCTATATCCTTTAATACATTAAATACCACTTGTATTTTACTATTTGTTTCTTTTAAATATGTTCGTACCGTATCTATGGCAATCTGTGCTGCTTCTTCATTAGGGAATCTAAATTCACCAGTAGAAATACAACAGAATGCAATAGATCGTAAGTTATAAGCATTGGCTAACTTTAAACAGGATTGATAGCAAGAAGCTAATTCAATTCTTTCCTTATCTGTTACACTTTCATAAATAATAGGACCTACCGTATGAAGTACATGCTTTGCGGGCAAATTATACCCATAGGTCATACGAGCCACACCCGTTTTTTCAGGCATTTCCATATACTCAGTCATTCTAGCACATTCCATGCGAAGCTCTATACCAGCAAAGGTATGGATTTCATTATCGATACACTTATGATTTGGAGCAAAACATCCGAGTAATTTATTATTGGCTGCATTTACAATAGCATCTACAGATAATCGAGTAATATCTCCTTGCCACAAATAAATCTGAGGCTCTCGCTCTTCCATATCACTAATCGTTACGATTCCCTTTTCATGGGCCAATATATTTAAATATTCAGACTCTATCTTCATCCATTCAAGAGACATGCCACCAGCAGGACGAATATTACATAAAGATCTAAAGAGAGTAAATTGCTCTTCTTCATTCATAGGGATCTCTATATGTTCGTTATGTCTCTCATTGTATTCTGCTACTAAGCCTTCAACCAAATAGCGTAACCGTTCTTGCTGTGTCATATGTAACTCCTTTTTGTATAGACTATACGTTCACCTAATATATAACAAAAAACTGCTAGCACATATGTATATGCTAGCAGTAACTTTACTGTGATTATATTATACTATATTATATTCAGTTTTAAGGTCTTACAAATGCTTGACCCCCATGGTTGACGAGGACATCCCCATCTAAAACCTTTGTGGTAACATTTTGTAGACTACCTTGAATTTGGCTCATCATGAATCGATAACCAGGACTATTTAAATGTTTTGTTAAGGCCTCTTGATCACTATAAATTTGGATAACATACCAATGATTTTTTACATTTCTTTCACGAAGCACATAACCAGCCTTATAACCCGCATCATCGCGTACGGCCCGTTCAATATCGAGTTGGTATTGACGTTGTACTGTGTCGATATCATTGCTATTAACAGTAAACTCTGTCAGAGTCACTATTGCTTTACCATCATTGACAATAGATAAAGCATCTTTTTTCTCAAACAATAGTACAGACTGTACGTCGTACATTTTACGATTTGTTAATTTAGAACCTACTTCATTAACAAAGGCCTGATAATGATCAGATTTGCGATGTGTTTCAATAGCAGCTAAATCTTTATAAACCTCTACTACATAAGACTCAGATGGATTTCCTTTTACATGCGCTACATTCATAGATAATGTATTAGGTTCTTTCTCCATAGATGCTGTTAGATTGGCAACACCTGCACTGTTATATGTGCCCTGTAACTCTGCTGGTACTTCGAATCGATACATATTGACACTAGGTGCTGTATCTACAGATTGATCTCGTTCCATAACAAGAGCCGCAAAGGACGTACTAACACCTAATACAGCAATCGTAGAGGTTACTAAAATACGTTTAAATAATTTTTTAGTCATAAATACTCCTTTACATATATCTTGATAGCTTTTCAGCAAACAAGCCAATACGCTTATAAGTTAACAGATTACATACTTTTGCTGTAAAGTGTCCAAATCTACGATAAAAGAAATTAAATGTTAAATATGCTGGTATTGTGCCCATAGTTTTAGGCATGCGACGAAATATATTTTTTATGGAATATAGCTCTTTATAGATCCAAAGATACCCTTTTTCTAATTCTTCTTTAGACATACCTAACGGTGATACAACTACATGAGACGTATTATATTTTGATAAATCATAATCAAAAATTCTATTTTGCTCTTCCATTCTCTTGTAGAATTCAGTACCTGGATATGGTGTGACAATATGTGATGTAATCGTATCAATTTTCTGGCTAATAATCCAATTTAACGTATTTTTAAAAGTCTCTGGTGTATCTCCATCTAATCCAAATACAAAGCTAGCATTAACCATAATACCACGCTTATGTAATTCGTTAATAAGTCGTTCAAACTCTTCACGATTATTTTGCATTTTATGAACACTAGATAAAGATTGAGAACTAATACTTTCAAAACCAATAAATAAACTCTGGCAACCAGTTTCTTTCATTAAATCCATTAATTCAGGGTGTTGCCCTATTTTCATAGTAACTGCTGCATTCCAGTTTAACTTCAAAGGTTTAATACGTTCTAAAAACTGTTTAGTCCAAGAAATATTGCCAATAAAGTTATCATCTATAAACATAATATGTTTTGTACCTAATTTTTTGATATCTTCCAACACATCTTCTATATTGCGATTAATATATTGGTGTGTTCCAGAACTATTATAGCAAAAATCACATCTATGAGGGCAACTTCGACTAGTAGAAACAACATTGTACCATAAGTAATCGGTCTTATCTATTAAGTCATATGCAGGTGATGCAATATCGTCTCCAGACTCTAAAGGAGCAGATACGTATTGAGATTGTAATCGACCATGTTTAGCATCTTCTATAATTTGAGGCCATGTATTTTCTGCAAAACCTATACAAAGACTATCAAATGCCTCCTTAGGTATGGTATTGGATGCTGTCGTAATATGTATACCACCAGCAATCACCTTAACACCTTTTTCTTTATATATAGATGCAATTTCAATAGCTCTAGGTAAAATATCTACTGTAACTGCTATCCCTACCAAGTCAGGCACATCATCAAAATCAATAGCTCTAATATTTTCATTTTCAATTGTGACCTCACACTCATAACGAATAATATTAGCCACCGTTAACAAACCTAAATGTGGTGACATACGTATTTTTAAATCTGTATCCATAGGACGCTTCAACATACGCGGCTGAATTAATTTAACTTTCATGTACAACCTCTTATATAACAAATACTCTTATATTATTATAAAAGATTATTATTCTTTTTGCATATAAAAACATCCTATCTGTAGAAACAATATTAATTAATATTATTTCCCACAAATAGGATGTTGAGCTTATATTGTTATATATTCAATAGTTGTACCATGTTCTTCAATTAAGTTAACTAAGTCTTTTCCCTGTAGCCATACGGTAGCATCATTTTGATTAGGATGTATACCGATTAGATTATCTTTATAATCCGCATCAATATAGTAATGAACTTTCCGTGCTTCATCGTGAAGTAAACAGAATGGAGATACGTGACCTGGTTTAATCTTCAAAATATCCCATAGCTCTTCTTCAGAGCCAAAAGAAATCTTTTTTAGCTTATGGTCCTTACGAAACTGTTTTAAATCCACACGCTTAGAACCACGAACAGTAATCAAATAATAGTGTTCCCGCTTGTGGTCTCGAATGAATAAATTTTTCGCATCCCACTCAGGATATGGTAACTCTACATTGGGCTTGTCGTCCATACTAAATAGCGGTGCGTGATCCGTAACTTCAAAATCGATATGATGGTCACGTAAACAATCATATACGCCTTGTTTATCTAACATGTAATACCTCTAATATATAGTTTACGCTTGGTGAAAGTAATATTTATAGTTATATTACTATTATATGACCTAATTAACCCACCAAGTCTATTCTCGAACTTTATAGGTACCATCAAATACAAATAATTCAGGATGTTCATGTACGAATGTGTCTTCATAGATTCCATCATATTCATATACTACATCATCTTTTTTATCGAGGAAATCGAACAACTCCTCTTCATTCTCCCAGTCTTGTAAAATAGTCCATCGCTCAGCTCGATCAAATGAAATAGAACCGCCAAAGTAATCGATTACGGATTGTAAATTATCTGCTAATGTATCCATCTTAAAGAGGCGTAATCCAGCAAGAGCATCCTCCCATACAATGCCTGTAGAGTTATAGAAGAACTGATGATGTCCACCATTATTAACCTCTGCGAAGTACCAGGATATAGCATTGAGATAGCGTTGCTCTACAGTAAAAGGTTTTGCAGATTCTAAATAATCATCATATGAGCCATATATATTGATAGTCCAGTACATTGGCTCATTAATGGTCCACATATCGTCTGTAGCTTGTATCTCTTCAACAGTGATAGTACGATGACGAGGTACACCTTCTCTTTTCTTCTTTTTAGCTGCTACATACTCATTATAGGCAGTACATAAATCAGGATAATCAGCTTCACATTTTTCAAAGTCCATTTGCATATAGCACATATCCATGACTTCAAAACAATACGATTTTATATCATCTAGTTCCGATTCCGTAGCTAACCGTACACCCTGATCCACTAACCTTAGCATCTGTTGCATAGTATCAGATATGTACGCTTCATTATTATCTAAAACAATAGATCCATACGCATAGGCACAGCGATAATACCACACCGCATCACGATGCTCTTCATCAATAGCCTCTAATACCTTAATTGCCTCTTTTTCATTGCCATTATTGTTATAAGCTCTACCAAGCTCACCTAACAGAGGTATAGATAAATTTTCTATGCCCACACTAGTTAACACATCAATAATAGTTTTTACGTTTCCACTATCATTAAGATCTTTAATAGTTTGTAACTGTTCAGCATCAGACAAAGATAAAAACTGTTCAACACTTAAAGACATACAATACACGTCCCCTCATAGCACAAATATGTATATGAAATCATCTTAAGATAATTATAACAAACAACACAACACTATGGGTTACAGATTTTAAAATAATAGTTTACGACAAAACAGCTATTTAACTAGCTACCAAGCCATACCACAAATACAGGAGTACCTTCATCATCATCGTCGACATCTTCGGCATCGTCTGCTTCAAACTCGTGATCATCATAGGCTAGATTTTCAAAGAATACATGATCACCGAGCTCTTTATTGGCCATTAAATTATGTAGCTTGAAAAGAAGCTCTTCAGTAGTAAAATACTGGCCATTATCTGCTTTAAGTCGAGCATAGATTTCTACTTGCCACATACCGTCTTCTTTATCGTATTCTTCTAATTCATCGTCTTCGTATAAGTATTCATTAGGGTGAAGCTGACTTTTACTTTCAATCCAAGCTTCGTAGCTCACCAAAATTTCAGGCTCTACTAATGGCGGTAAATTATCACGATTAACATTATGCTCTTCTAAGCATTTATAAAACTCCTTAAGAAACTCTTCTCTAGTATAAGTAGTTTTATTGAAAACCCAAGGAATTCCCTTAAATTCATGATAGTAACCTTCATATATTTTATTACCATCTTTATCAGTACCGAGATATTCAATCTGCTCAGTATTCTCATCCTTGTTAAAAAGTTTTTTTATGGCATCAAAAATCATAGGATAATCCTCCTTGTAATCCTTTGAGCTAATAGAGATTAATAAATACTCTACTACTTCACAACACTAATCTATTTATCTAAAGTAGCTCTTTTTCCATTTTGATGGCAATATATCAGCCATCAATAGCAAAGTAATCTAAATCTTCAAACTCATCGTCCCCAAATTCAAAGCAAAATATATGCGTATAATCAAAGGTTTGTTCACAATAGGTTACAGTACCTAGCTCTGGATCAATTTGAGGGATACCGATCCGTTCTTTCACATCATCTATAGTAATAGATTCATCATACATTTCTTGTATGTCTTCAAGCATAAAAGCAGCAATCTTATCAATATTTTTATGGTAATTTTTGGCAAGAACTTTTACAGTATCTAAATAATCACCTGATGGTTTCTCATCCCAACAAAATTCTAAGCCTTCATAAAGAAGTCTATAATCACAATATCTCTCATTATATACGAATTCATTTTCACTCATAGGCATCCTCTCTCTCATCACAATGCTTCGATTTCAAATTACTAAAATACTTTCTCAATATTTTACACGAAGGCTATATAAAATAACGTAGCCCAAAGCACAAAAGTATATACTTTCTAAGTATATAGCAAAAGCCCCTCGCATAAGCGAAGGGCTAATCTATTATATCTCTATTAGTTAGCTACCACAGCATGTATAGAATACAGGTATACCATCTTCGTTATCTATAAGCCCGTAACCTTCACATTCATGACCTTCGTATTCAATACCTTCAAAGAATACGTGATCACCCAGTTCTTTATTAGCCATTAGATTATGCAATTTAAAGAGCAACTCTTCTCTTGTAAAATATGTACCATTATCAGCTACAAGATGAGCCATGATTTCTACTTGCCACATACCATCTTCTTTATCGTCTTCAAGTAGTTCTTCGTCGGTTACACGTTCATTATCAAAAAGTTGGTCTGTACTTTCAATCCAAGCTTCATAGGTTACTAGAATTTCCGGTTCTTCTAATCTATCGTCGTCTGCTTCATCATCTACATATTTCTCTACTTCTTTATTGTATTCTTTAGAAAACTCTTCTCTACTATATATTTTCTTATTAAATACCCAATGTACTACATCATATGTAGGATACTTATCTTCTTCGCATTCATTAATATCTCCAGTAACTTTACCTTCCGTAGTAACTTTATCTTCTATAGTATCTTTACTATTTTTCTTATCAAAGACATTCTTAATAGTTTCATATACCAAAGGATAATCCACCTTGTACTCTTTTGGCTTAATTTTAAATAGGTGATATTTTACCACTTCACAGCACCAAACAAGCTGTTTATCTAAATGGGCTTCTTTCGTCATTTTTATGCCTGTTTCTATTAATTGTAATGCCTTCTGTACATGTTCAGATTCATAGCTTTTACCATACCCTAGCATCCCATGAGCATAGCCACAACGATAATACCAAGACCAATCGCGATGTGCCTCATCGATACGTTCAAATAAATCAATAGCCTCTGCTGCGCGGCCACTATTGTTATACATACGTCCTAAGGAGCTTAACAATATAGGCGACAAATTATCAATGCCTATGTTAGTTAATAACTCCATCGCACGCTTGAAATCGATGCCCTCTTGTTCATTAAGGAGCTTAACCTTTTCTGTATCACTTAATTCTTGAAACTCTTCATCCGTAATTTCTTCTATATTGAAATATAAGTTCTTAATAAAGTCACCAAAATTATCTGCTAACGGCGTAATTGAATAATCACATTCTTGGTCTACACGGACTACCTTAGGTTCACCGGTTGGACCGCACTCACGATAATCGAGGAAAACCATGTCGTGACCGCCGGAAATTGTATCGGCTACAACGATACCAATAGGGGGATATTTTACTTTGGAAATCCAAAATTCATTACCCATCTCACCTAAAAGAGAGTATTTTTTATCTCTATCGATGCCATATATTCCTGTTATATATACACAATCGTCATCATCGTTAATAAAACAATTCTTATTTACTACACCACCATTATGGTTTTTAAGTAGCTCTATATATGCTGTAGGCAATGTATAGCCTAGTTTAGCTTCAGCATTCTTAATATCCTCATCGGTAACCTCTCTACCTATATAGGACTCAAATGCATAATCGGTGTCTTTCCAAAATCCAGTCCAATTGAAATCTTTTAGATGACTCATAATACTCTCTCCTAAACAAATAGATATAATCTAACCACATTTTATTTGATCAATGGAATATTTTTTTATTAAAGCTTTCACCTCACGCCGTATCAAAATGGTATCTATAATATAGGAAAAAATGATATAAGGACATACATTTATAATCCCGATAGGGGCCAATATAAGGGCTGCCCACAATAAATTCAGTGAATACGCATACCACTTAAAATCAATGGTATTTAAAAATGGTATAACATAGTCAATAACTCTTACTTCCCATTGCATTAATGGGTTCAATTCCTCACTTGTACCTAATAGCCAAGTGAAAGTAAGGGCAAATATCAAACCATATACTATGCCAACAGGAATCAATATCTTCGCTCTCTTTTTTAACAGATTACGGCAAATCTCATCTTCTTCCTCTGGTGTTACATCGCATACCATATTACATTCTATCTGAATCCGTCTAAATCGATAGCGAATATACTTATACAAAAGGTTATTCGGTGTATATAGCATAATGGGCTCCACAGTATCCTTTACAGGCTTTCCATCTTAGGTCTTAAATCTAACACGATTTCCCAACTATCTAAGGCTGGAACCTTACGATGTGCAATAAAATCTTCTATTATCTGTAATACCTCTTGATGGCCCAGCTCGTTTTTACCATATATGATGGCGCCTTGGTCACCATCATTAGTTACACTAAGCTCTATATGTAATAAATCGGTATCTTGATCACTACAAACCTGTACAAAGTTATATAGTTTATTATCTATGGAGATTGCCTTTGATGGAGAAATAACTACAAAGTCTTGCTCTTGGTCCTCAATAGCATACAGATTTTGTTCAACTTCATTCAGTGTAATACCTTCATATTTATAGGTGCCTACATCAATGGACCACTCCATATATGTTTTCTCAAATGTATCTGTCATATGTATTGTCTCTCCTTTACGATATACCCTAAAATAAGGTTTCTAATTGACCTGCCATATCGGACATAAACTCATCAAATTTACAAAGCTCTCGCAGTTCTTGATGTTCTATATCATAACAAGAAATCTTTTTAGACTTAGGGTCCCACACAATTTGCCATTCATTATACTCACCCAGTTCTTTAGATAAACGTAATAGATTACGACGACCTAATTTAAATAGAATCGTATCTGTAAGTGAGAAGAACTCTATAGATATAAAATCGGAGTCTGGCAATTCAAAGTAAAGTTGTTCGCCCGCTAAAAAATTCACTAATGCTTTTGGTAATTTAAATGGCTTTAACTGATCCATTTTATTTTGTATATCATGAAACTCAGCAGGCTCTAAGGATTTAAAATACTCTGCCATTTCCATATCGCCTTTTTCAATAGCAATACTATAGGGGCGCATACCATCCTTTTCCGTGATGGTCACGTCAGCGCCATGTTCTACCAAGTATTTACACATCTTTAAATCTACATACCGTGCTGCTACGCACAATGGCGTTGGCTTAAAGGGATATACAGAATCAGGCTTATTGTAGTTAATATCTACACCATTATGAATAAAGAAATCTAGAACCTTATAATTTCTATCTATAATGGCATTTCTGAAAGCTTTACCGCCATACTTCTGTACCGTATGGCCTAAGTCATGAATAATCTGTAAGTGATTATATTTCTTGCCATATAAGGCAGCTTGAAAGGCATCTACTTTCACACGGTTCAAGGCGTGAACATTAGCACCATGAGTCATAACATAGTCTATAATCTCTTTATTACCATACCGTACAGCTAATAAGAAACTCGGATTTTCTTCATCATTAAGATCAGCGCCATTCTCCACTAACCATTGAATACTTGGCAAGCAACACATAACCAAAGCTAATTCTAAAGGTGTATGCTCACTATACTCACCAATTTCTATAGGTATATTAATATCCCAACCATTGGCTAATGCATTTTCTAAAGCCCTAATATTTCCTGTTACAATATCTGTTACGATATGAGGCACTGATTCAAATGTACCTAAATCTTTTAACTGTATCATGTCACTCTCCCATGAACTATATTTTTAAAATGATTATCACTAATTACATTATATTACATTTATAAGTATGAGTGTATAGTAAAAGCCCTTCGCATATGATATATACCCCCTTTACTGGTTGTCCAGCAAAGGGGGTACATATCAATAAGCTAAGGGCTTAATTATTATTTTCTATTTCAATTCCATTAAGATATGCAAATTTAATCATAGCAGAGCCATAAAACTCACTTTTATCTAATGAAATATTTTCTTTTGGCATGTCTTTCAACTGATTATAAAAGCCAATATATCTAGTTTTTAACTTATCTTTTTGAATTATTTTATTAAAATACTGTTGCGCTTTGGCTTTTCCACCAAAATGATAAATATAATACAGTAGATTATGATTGATTAAATCTCCATCTATAAGCTTTTCAATATTGCATTCAATATCTTCAAAAGACTCAAATAATGGTATGATATGTTCTTCGAGCAATTTACTAACTTCATCAACCGTATACTGATAACTTGCACCTGCTAATTGATACCAGTGCCATTCATTTTGATTTAACAAACGCCCCAATTCTCCGCCATAAACAAAACCGTTATGAATTTTAGCTTTTGTCATGGATTTAGAGTGGATTGCAATATGTGGAACAAATTCTACGCTATATGCATAGTTATTTCTATTGGCCTGAAAGTATATCTCAAAAGTAAGGTCTTTATTTTTAGATGATTTCTTTAACTTCTGACCATTACTAACTACCTTAAAATCAGGGAATTTACTTGCAATCTCTTGCCAAGCTTTTTCACATAATTCTCTAGGTTTCATGATTATAAAAGTACTCCTCCAATATTATACGGTTAATTATTTTATAGATTTCCCTCAACTACTATAACAGATGTATGTTGAAGTGCCTCCGTTATCCAAGCAATAAATGTGTTTAAAAACTCTTTCTCTTCTTTACTAAAGTTTATAAGATCAACTTCAATATTATGAATTATTTTAATCCAGTAATCTTTCTTAATCCAATTATCAAAGCATACATCAAATCTATCTCTTTCAGTATTATCTGATGCATCTATAATAGGATACACTTGATTAAAATAAGAAACTAAGATATCAAAATCTGGACTATAAACCCGTAATGGCTCTCTATAACAATGCCAATCCTTCCAGCTTGGTTCATGACCAGATACATCAGAAATTTTGAGTGGATTAAAGTCTAAGCGTATGTTCTCATATAATGGTGAATTAAGTCTTAGCTCCATATACTCTTGGTTTTTAAAATCTACCGAATTTAGCCATACCATTATAGTTCACTCCATAAATTTCTAAACAAGATATTAAAGTGATGCTTCGCTTTTAGTAAGCAAAGCCACTGCCTCAACGTGGAACGACCGGTCTGTAAGTATATAAGATACTCCGTATCAATCCCGGAAGTTTTTGGAAACATATCTACACACTATTTAACGTTATTAACGTTAAAAAGTAGAAAATGAAGCCTACCTTCATTAACACGGCAGTCTACTCCACAAACTTGAAGTTAACTATTTATCAATTCTTGCAGTTCATTGACAAACCTGCAGATATGAAATCCATCACACACTACATGATGCACTTGGATGGAGAGAAAATATGATTTTTTCATCATCTCTGTAATATTTCCCCATCGTGAAAATAGGAATCAAATAATCATATCCTTTCTGCAAATTCAGATTAAAGCCATCGAAGATTGACCATGGTATCATCGATACATTAAAAACATTTTCGGGTACATCCGGTTTTCCTATCATTCCATAATTGCTTCCATACCGTTGCATATCATTCGCATACGCCATAGAAAATGCTTCAAAGTCTGGTATGTATGGTGTCCAAAGATTGGAAAATGTCTCTGTGTCCTCATGGAATATGTTAAAGCTGGGTATCATCTCGTCATATATTCCCAGTTCACCCTCCTGATTAATTGCCGTTCTAAACTCTGAATGACAGTCTACAATCGTTGCAAGATAATAAAGCATCACAGGGTATAATTTCATTCGTTTCTTTTTTATTTGTGTAATATCCAATTTAACAGTCATACTGTATGTGCAAGGTATATTCGTAAAGTAATGTTCAAAATACTCATTTCGTTTCCAACTACTTCTATCAATTTTTTCGAATACCATCTAAGTTCTCTCGCAAATTCTGATTTACCCGTAAAATTTTGATTTATCGCTCTGTTGGATAAACTCCGCAAAACGATTCTGTAACGCAATTGGTACTTTTGCAATTTCAAAGTTTGAAAACTCTTCTTTGGTAATTGTCTTTATTGTTACACCACGAGCAACCTCTGCCTCTTTAGCAAATTTTTGCTTCAGCTGATATGCAAAGCATAACTTATTAACTTCAGTTTTGAAACTTTCAAACACAGCAAGAGTCCTATCCATATAACAATCATACTGAGTTATTGCTACTCGTCCTATGCTGCCTTGCAAAGTAACGACGACAGAACCCGTAGAAACATAAATACTTTTTGGTTGTGCCAGTACAGATATTTTCTGTTTTGTGTCTTCAACCAATCTCATATTTTCCCCAACATCAGCCACTTGTACAAAAGGCATGGCACCTTCTCCATCATACCATTCTGGCTTTCCATAAGGCTGTGGAAAAGAACCTCGTCTGAACGTTGCCAAATCACACAGTTTTATTGTTTCAAAGCCTTTACCAAACATCTCGATAAATTGCGATTAGTTTACCCTATAAATTTCCTATGTGACTGCTTAACGTTATTTTGGTTAACCATTGCATACTGTAATGTCGTATCAATACTCTGATGCCCTAAAAGCTGTTGCACTTGTTCTATTGGCATTCCTTTATCAATAGCAGTTGTTGCCAACGTTCTACGGAATTTATGTGGATGTACCTTATGCATGTTCAGTTTTTCTCCCAAGTTTCTAAGTCTGATCTCAACACCACTAATAAGTAAACGATTGTAAGGTTTTTGAAGTGATACGAATAATGCCTCATTAGAATCTTCTCTGCTATTCAAGTACTTTTGTAGATGTAGCTTGGTTCTTGCATCGAAGTATACTCTTCTCTGCTTATTACCCTTTCCTAGAACAACACATTCCCTATTTTCAAAGTCAATATCATCACGGTTAAGCTTCACAAGCTCGCCTACTCTCATTCCAGTAGAAGTAAGAAGATCAATCATTGCTAAATCTCGTAACCCATCACATTCGTCTCTCATGATTTCTAAAGCTTCATCTGTATAGGTCTCTTTTACAGTTTTACAAGTCTTAACCTTATGAATTCTTCTAACCGGGCTCTTGACAATATAATCTTCATCTTCAAGCCAAGCAAAGAAGCTAGACAAAATTCTTCGTATATTATCAACTGTAACTTTACTGATATTGTTTTCTTCCTGATATCCATCTAAAAACATTCTCAAATCATCAGTTGTTATTTTCACTACATCTTTATCTATCTTTTCCACAGCATTTCTAATAGTTGATTCATAATAATGTACTGTTTTGTTAGAGCATCCTTCCACTCTTTTTGCTGCAAGAAATAGTTGTATTAAATCAACAGTCTTACTTTCAGATTTTTCTTCAGAAGAAGAAAGACAGTCACATAAGACCTCATGCAACTGTCTCATCTGCTCTTCTCCCAAGAACGCTTGCATTTTTTGCTTTATCTTGTTTATTAGTTCATTTGTCATATCGGTAATCTCCTCACTACCGACATCACTACCCCACTAATATTAAATGCGGATATTAATAGTACTGTTCAATATAGCTGTACGCTTTGTCAAACACGTCCTTATCCTTTATTTTGTATTTAATCCAAACAACACTTCTTAGGGCCTTCTTAACTTCATTCTTTCCAGTTGTTGTTTTCTGCCATCCATCAAATCTAACGATTTTTACGATATCATCGATGTCTGAAACTATTCTTTCTACAATGACAGGTGTCTTATCATTACGAAGTCCGTTGAATAATTCTGTAAGGGCAGCTTTTCCTCTGTCAATTTCTTCTTCAGGGACAACTTCTTTTTCTGCACGTACTGCTTCTTTAGCAAGCTCTAACAGCAATTTTAGAAACTCAATACTAGTAACCAATCCTTGCTCATGCTTTTCTCTAAGCTCTTCCAATTTTTCACCAAGTTTCTGGAATTTAGGATCTCGGCTATGCTTTTGAATTTTTGCAACAAGATCGATTTCAACCTTCATTGTAGTTTTCTTGACATCCTTTTGCTTCTCGATAAACTCATCGATTAACGCAGCATCCAATGTAAGAATATCAACATCATCATGAACCTCTCCAACTTCAATATGCTGATGAACAAGTTCCAGTGTTTTCGCTCCAAGGGCCACCCATACAAGCGGTCCTCTATTATCAGTCGGTTTCACTGATTCGTATACCTTACTAAGCCATACATAATCGTATTTAGATGGTTCAAGGAACGGATCTGGCGATAATGCGTTCCATGCACGATTTAAAACTTTATAATCTGCTGCAAACTCATCTTTGATTTTGTTATTTGGCAGGCATTCCTGTGCGGCCAACAATCCTTCCCAGCCATCTACAGTTCTATCTACTCCCATAAAATAGCTGAGACATTTTCTCATAATTGCAGGAACCTGCTTCTTAACTTCTTCAATGTTTGTAACGACTTGTTTCATGCCCGCTTCATCGAAGTTCAAAGACTTAGCGACATTATCAAAAATTCCTATATAGTCGACGATCAAACCATTAGTTTTGCCTTCATCGTAGGTACGATTTACTCTACAGATGGCCTGAAGCAAGTTATGATCCTTCATAGGTTTATCTAAATACATTACTTGTAAAATTGGAGCATCAAATCCAGTCAAAAGCTTGTTAGTTACAATTACAAACTTTAATGGATTGCTTGGTTCTCTGAACTGATCAAGTACCTTCGCTTCTTCATCACGGCTTCTCTTATATTGTTTGTAACGGCCAGCTTTATCATCACCTGTAGTCATGACAATTGTGGATGCTTCTGGTGGAACCAACTTATCCAATTCTTCCTTATACATCAAACAGCATTCACGATCATAAACAACAATCTGAGCTTTATATCCGTTTGGCTCAATCTTTGTCTTATAATGGTTAACAATATGTTCTACAACCTTTTTGATACGCTTACGGTCATACATGATGGCTTTCATCGTAACATTTTTAGAAAGTTCACCTTTATCCTCGTCAGATAAACCATCTGTCATTTCATCAAATGCCTGATCAAGCTTTTCTTTATCAACATGTAAGTCAATCGGAACTGGTTCAAAGTTAAGTGGTAGTGTTGCATTATCTCTGATGGAATCGGAGAATGAATACTTACTCATGTAACCACTCTTATCTTCAATAGCACCGAATGTTTTAAATGTATTCTTATCCAGCCTATTGATTGGAGTACCAGTTAAACCAAAGAAGAATGCATTAGGTAAAGCTAGACGCATCTTTTCACCGTAGTCACCTTCTTGTGTTCTATGTGCCTCATCGACCATAAGAATGATGTTATCTCTCATGTTAAGAGCTTTTTCAACATCACCAAATCGATAAATAGTAGTAATCGCAATCTTACGCATATCCTGTTCAAAGAAGTTCATCAAGTCTTCTTTTGTTGATAGAGACTGCAAATTTGGAATATCAGCAGCGTTGAAATCACCTGTAATTTGAGTTTCCAAGTCGATACGGTCATCAACAATAACTACTGTAGGATTTTGAAGTTCAGGCATCATTCTGAGCTTCTGTGCTGTAAACACCATAAGTAATGATTTACCTGAACCCTGAAAATGCCAAATCAATCCTTGTTTTGGATATCCAGCTTTAACACGATCAATCATCAAATTGGCTGCTTCATACTGCTGATATCTACAAATAACTTTAATCTTACGATGTTTCTTATCTGTGGAGAATACTGTGAAGAACTGCATGATATCCATTACTTTTTCAGGAGTGATCATATCAGCAACACTAATCTTTACATCAGCAAGGCTACCTTCTGCTTTATGGTCAGGAGTGTGCCAAGGTCCCCATTTTGTAAGTGGCATATTTACAGATCCGTATCTGTAGCACTTTCCTTCTGAGGCAAAGTTAAATACATTAGGAACAAACATTTCTGGAACAGATTTCTCATAGTCAGAAATATCTTGTGCACCATCAAGCCAAGATATAGCATTTCTTACTGGAGTTTTAAGTTCACCAATTGCAACTGGTAAGCCATTAATAAGAAGTACTATATCAAAACGTTTTCCATTCTCTACAGTTGGATAAATCCACTGATTTGTAACAACATACTCGTTCTTAGCAAGCTCCTCTTTTGTTAGAGTACCAAATAACTTTATTGGTGTTGGTTTTCCATCCTTACCAAATGGATATGAGTTTTCTTCAAATACCTTCTTCTTAAAGGCTTCATTTTGAGCAACTAGATTATCTGCCGGAAAAGGTTGCAACATAACACGAAGCTTATAAATAACCTCATCAGCTCTGGATGGCTCCTCTTCAATTTCAGGATTAAGTCTTATTAAGGCGTTCTTTACCATCGACTCTACCATCACATCAGAAAGTTCTCTATCAAGCTGTTCTGCTGGGATATATTTCCAACCATTCTTCTTGAGCGTCTCTATAAAAAGTTGCTCAACGGTATTATCTTCATTAAACTGTGACATAGTTTACTCCTTCCCAGCTGGAATTAAATTCTCAGCTATAATTTTCTTACTTAAGGCATCCAGATCCTTAATTGCTTCTTGTAGTGCAAATTTTGATTTATCGCTCTGTTCTGCTAGCTCAACAAATCTATCTTGTTTATCAATTGATGTTATCGGAGCTGGTATTTTATGAACCTGATCCTTATTAATCGCTTTAAACGTACTACCAACCCCCATTCTATCAATATCCTCTTCAATGCTTCTCATCGCATATATTAAAAACAATGATGATGACTTTCCATCAATAGGTTGTAAGGCCGCTAATCCTCGACCAATACAACAGTCTTCTCTTGCTATATTAGTACTTCCTACAGGTGCTCTTACTGACATCAAGACATCATCGGCGTGTGCAAGTCTCATTGGAGCCGTTGTCCACATTACTGGTTCACCTATATATAAATCTGAAAATTCTGTTTTTCCTTGGTAAAATGGTACACCTTCTCCTTGATCATTGTAAGTTTCACCTCTTGGAGACTGTCCCATTATAATATTGGCAATGTCCTTTAGCGATCCTTGTTCATCATCAGCAAACATCTCGATAAATTGCGACTTAACGAGCTCATCAGTGGCTAAAATAAGCTTTTTATACTTATCATTCATGTCGTAAATAGCCCATAAGACCTCCGCCAATTTACGTTGTTCTTCCAAAGATGGTAACTCAAATTTCAGTTCTTTTAGATCCCTCCAATTTATGGTTGGAGATAAAGATCCAACAGAAATCTTAATCGCTGCATCTAAGAAATAATCTGATTTTATAAACATTGGGAAGAAATCTTTGTCGATTACATCTTCCTTTGGTCTTAGCACCATACCATGTGCAGAGAATATTCCATCAAACGGAGCTATTGCAACTTTCTTCTGATATGCTCTTCTTTTTCCAAAAAGCACATCTCCCTTTTTCATGATTAGTTTGTCACCCTTAGGTGCAACATCAGCCCCATACCTTGTGACGTAAATACTGTCTGAATCTAAATGTTCTAAACCTAGATATGTGTACTTATCCTCATCAACAGGCTTCTTCTTTTCAGTACTATTAAATGCGATTTCACTGAACTTAAAAGTTCCCATTATGCACACCTCCTCATATCGAAAATGCGCATATTTTCAGTGCTTTTATGCCCGATAAATTGCGATTTCACCAATTCGTCAGTCTTGTTTATTAAATCTTCATACGCATTCTTAGTTTCATTGATTGACCATAATGTTTCAGCTAATTTGCTTTGTTCTGGCATTGATGGAAGCTCTATAGCAAATTCTTTTAAATGTGTCCATTTTACACGAGGTGATAAAGAGCCAGCTGATTTTCCTACAGCAAAATCAAAAAGGAGATCATTCTGAATTATGAAAGGCAAAAGATCAGGATCAACCTTGTCTTCTATTGCTCTTATTACAGTAATATCTCCTGAGCAAATTCCATCAAATGGTGCTACTGCTGCCTTTTTTAAGTAAGCACGTCTTCTACCAAACAAAACATCACCTTTTGAGAATTCCTTAGTAAACGTATTCTCTGTATCTTCACTCCATGATGATAACGTAACGTTTGATGGAGTAAGATGCTCTAGTCCAACGATTCTTATTCCGGTTTTATCACCTTTATTTGATGATTTAGTCTCAATTGCAATATCTCCAAGCTTAACTGTTGCCATTATCATCACCTCCGATCATTTCATTTATCGATTCAAAATATCTTGATGCCATTTCAGCTGCTTCTTTCCAGTCTGAATAACATTCTTGGACAGTTCTATCATCTTCTTGTTCCTTGCTACTTGTCTGAATATACAAAGGAATACTAAGAGAGTAATCATTCTTTACTATATCCTTTATAGTAACCACTTTAGCGATATCACCATCCGACTCATATTTCTCATATGCTTTAGCAATCTTTTCAATATGCTTATCTTCAAGGTAACTCTGAGCATTCTTTCGTGTAACTTCATTTAGTGCATTAATAAATAATACTTGTCCTTCACGATTTACAGCTTTTCTAGTCCTGCAAATGATAATACATGCCTCCATTGGAGAGTTATAGAAAAGATTAGGCCCTAAACCAATTACACATTCTACAAGATCAGACTTAACCAGCTTCTCTCTCATGTCTTTTTCTTCATTTCTGAATAAAACACCGTGAGGAAACAGTATCGCGCATCGTCCTGTCTTTTCATCAAGGCTCTTTAATATGTGCTGAAAAAATGCATAATCTGCACGCCCCTGCGGTGGTGTTCCTAAAAAGTTACGTCCGTACTTATCTGACTCAAAAGCTGTTCTATCCCACTGGCTTATAGAGTAAGGAGGATTCGCTAAAATCAAATCAAATCGCTGTAATTTCGAGTGATCCGTAAACGCAGGTGTTTTTAATGTATCAGCATTTACAATATGGAAGTCCTGTACACCATGAAGAAGAAGATTCATTCTTGCAATCGCTGATGTAAGAGTTACAATTTCTTGTCCGTAGATAGAAAGATTTCTCCATTCAAGTCCTTGTTGTTTCAAATACGCAACAGCAGAAATTAACATACCTGCGCTTCCACATGTAGGATCATAAATTGACTCACCCGGCTGTGGTTTAAGCATTTCTGTCATTAAATTAACTACAGTTCTGTTTGTATAAAATTCCTGTGCTGTATGACCGCTATCATCTGCAAACTGCTTGATAAGATATTCATATCCCTGACCTAATTCGTCAGCTGGACAATTTGCTATAGATAATGTTTTAGTGCTGAAATGCTCTAACATGTCTTTCAAAAGTCTGTCCGGCAAGCGGTTCTTATTAGTCCAGGATGCGTCACCAAAAATACCATGAAGCTTCTCAGGATTTGCCGTCTCAATCTTATGGAAAGCTTCAATAATTGCCTTACCAACATCCTGCGATACGTTTCTTACATCATTCCAGTGTGCTCTGTCTGGAATTTGAAACTGATGGTTTTCTTCCCAATCAAGTGCCTCTTCTCCAAACTCAGCTCTTACCTTCTCACATTCCTCGTCATAAACATCACTAAGACGTTTGAAAAATAAAAGAGGAAAAATATATTGTTTGTATGCTCCAGCATCAACATGTGTACGAAGAAGTACTGCTGATCCCCAGAGGTATTTTTCTAATTCATCAATCGTAATCTTACTGCTCATCGACATAACCTCCTTCAATCAACAATTCTTTCATCTTTGCTTCTGCTTTCCTAACATTTTCCAATGCTTCGAAATATTGTGCTCTTACTATTTCTGGAGCAACAATCTCTTGTTTTTTCTTTTCAATGTAGGTATTTACTGCAAGCGTATTTCCTGCTGCATCTAAATCCACAATAGATACAATCTTACATTTTTCAGTGACATCTTTATAATCCTGATAAAGCTTGAACACTTCATTGATATCTTTCTCTTCCATTACGTTTTGAGCACGTTTTGGAGTATAGATATTTGTCGCATCAATCAAGCAAACCTTACCTTTATGTTCTGGTCTCTTATGATTATTCAAGAACAGAATACAAGCAGATACGCCGGTTCCATAGAACACACCACCTGCAAGAGCTACTACCGCTTCAATCAAATCACTCTTGATAAGCTGTTCACGAATATCTCCTTCTTTCCCGCTATGGAATAAAACTCCCTGTGGAAGAACAACTGCAACTTTACCGTCCATCGGTTTCATGGATTTAATCATATGCTGAAGCCATGCAAAATCTGCATTAGAATCTGAAGGACAACCCCACATATTACGTCCATACTTATCTGATTCAAAGCTATCAGCGCCCCACTTCTCCTGACCAAATGGCGGATTTGCAAGAACACAATTAAATTTCTGAAGCTGTCCATGTTCAATAAACTTTGGTGTTCTCAAAGTATCACCCTGTGCAACCTTAAAGTCGCTAGCACCATGTAAGAATAAATTCATTCTTGCAATTGCTGATGTAGACAGATTATTCTCCTGACCATAGATTCTTCCGTAAGTCATTTGCTTATCGCCAATGTGACGAATTGCCTCAATCAGCATACCGCCAGTACCACAAGCTGGATCGTATACAGTATCTCCTGGCTTAGGATCCATCAACATAACCATCAATTTTACAATTGTTCTCGGTGTGTAATATTCACCGGCATTTTTCTTAGATAGATCCGCAAACTTCTTGATGAGGTATTCATATGCATCACCCATTACATCTGCGCTATAGTTTTTATTTCCGACCTTCAGACTAGACATGTGTTCAATCAAGTCTTTTAATCTTTCATCTGTAAGCTTTGTTTTGTCGGTCCAACTAACATCATCAAAACTTGAGAACACTCCGCTAAGAGTTCCTGGATTAGCTCGTTCAATACCATTCATAGCTTTGACAATAATCTTACCCACATCCTGACTTGCATTTCTTAAATCTTTCCAGTGACAGCCTTCTGGAATTACAAAGCTGTGATTTTCATCAAATGCAGCAAATTCCTCATCACCACCTGAAAGTTCTAATGCTTCCTGAGTTTCTTCATCATAAACATCGCTTATTCTTTTAAAGAACAAGATCGGTGTTACATAGTCCTTAAACTCATCTTGGTTAATTGGACCTCTCAAAATATTACAAGCTTCATACAAGTGAGCAAATAGCTTCTGGCTTGTTGTCTCTTCATTTTCAGGGATAGAATCTTTCAATTCTTGATCCGCTGTCTCTGTCGCTGATTGAATCATAGATTCTCGACCTCCTGTCTTAACTTTTTTATCTTCAGAACGTTTTATTCTAACGCTCATATCATCGTGAATTTTCTCCATCACCGGAGGATATTTGTTTTCAAATAGTATCAATAGCTGCATAAGCTTCTGATCTAAAAATGTTAATGCATGCTTTCTTATATCTGTCGGAATACCATAATATGCTTCTGCAACTCCACCACAGATAGCTGCAACCGTATCACTGTCTCCACCAATAGATATTGCATTTCTAATTGCATCTTCAAATCCAGTAGACTCGAAGAAGGCCTGTAAAGCTTGTGGTACTGTTTCTTGACAAGTTTCATTGAAATGATATGTATCGCGAATTTCATCCAAAGTAAAGTTCATTGGATAATAATTCTTATCAATGTAATCTCTTATTTCAAAGATATTGCTTCCCGTTTTGGCCATAAAAATCGCAACAGCGGTCGCTTCAGCACCTTTAATTCCTTCTGGATGATTATGACTAACTTCTGTCACTAATCTTGACAGTTTCTTAGCTTCCTCAATACTATTAGCAGCAAAACCAGCTGCACTTACTCGCATTGCAGCTCCGTTTCCATAACTATTATACGGCTTAGGATCATCAGAAAAAATCCATTCATAAAAACTTCCACCGTATCCACAGTTGGGATAATTTCTACCAACGTTCTGCATGTATTCAATCGCATTTTTCGATAAATCACTATGGTCTTTTTTACTTACCAATATCGCCTGAGCAATTGCTAGACTCATGATACTGCCATCAGTAGGAAAACACTTATAAGTTAAAAACTCAAAATCTTTACTTTTGTGATTATTCCATTCAAAACGAGACCCGACGATAGCTCCGATAATCGCTCCTAACATCTAACGACCTCCTTAAATTCTTGCTTGAAGTCTTGATAATGTTGAAGTCCATCTATTTTCTGCTTCTTGGATGGCTTTCTTATAAACTTCAAGTTCTCTTGTATATTCCTCGGCTATTGATCTTTGTTCTTCTATAGAGGGAAGTGGAATTTCTATATTATTCAATTCCTTATAACTTATATTCATCACAGTTGTACCCTGCTGTCTAGTAACTAGGATCTTTCGTCCAAGTGGACTGTCAAAGAAAAGCTTTAAGTAAGTTGTGGATAAGCTTTCGTCTGTAGCTCTAATAACTATTACATTCGATGAAGCAATACATGGATATGTCTGCTCCTCAAATATTGCTATTCTTATAGCTGTTCCTCTTGCAGGTATTAAAAGGTCACCTGTCTTAAGAATATAGTTTGTAATCTTACGATCCTCTTCATCTAAATGATCCAAAGAGGAATAATCAATTTCATACTCACCAATATTAGAAATATTAACAACACCAATACTACCGTTAGCATCTTTTCGATTGATTGCTTTTCCTCTAAAAATAGAAGCAACTGTTCCTAGCTCCTGCTTTTTCACATTTGACTCCTGGAATTTTATCCAATCTTCATCTTGAGCCTCAAATATTCTATCAACGTTCCAATCTCCCATATCTGTCAGCTCATCTTCGAGTACAAATGTGTCATCTTGAACTACAATCTTTTTATTTCCTGTTTTACGTGCATTTTCATCTTCAAAAACAAATCTCTTGATGGTAACTTCATCCGTTCTTCCAGTTGTAATAGTAAGAAGTAATGTCTTTACTCCTGTATTATCAAAAATCCCTGATGGCAAATCAGATATCTCTTTTAGACAATACATTGATTGCAAGAACTCTCTTAACTCTTTTACTGTTCCACCAGCAAATGTAATTTTAGCCGGTAACACAATTGACAAGATTCCCTCACTTCTTAAATGAAGAGCTAAGTTCTCAACAGCAATCATGTCATACTCTCTGCAAATAAACTCCGAACTTTCATCAGCTTTATCTCTGACACCGAACACTGGAACAGATAAAATCAAATCAAATTTTTCAGATGTAA
>PVMP01000001.1_pt1 | contig 24372 bp, 20 predicted proteins | sample 1853391 | NCBI WGS metagenome assembly PVMP01 (sample SAMN08533512, study PRJNA380276) | Human gut metagenome, whole genome shotgun sequencing project. | isolation source: participant 2, synthetic long reads | host: Homo sapiens | collected 2017
AGGATATTCTGGCTGCTTATTTGGGCTATCAGCTGAAGTACAAAAAACTCGGTGGAAAGGCGGGAATTCGCTATGAGCATACATTTATGGATGCGGATTATAAAAATAAGGATGAGAAGTTTGATGCTCAGTTTGATGATTTGGTTCCATCCTTGATGTTCTCTTACCAATTGGCTCCTACTCAAAGTTTGAGGGCATCTTATAATATGCGTATCAGCCGGCCGGGTATTTGGTTTTTGAATCCGTTTACTGACACCAGCAACCCTACTGCGATCAGTTACGGTAATCCTGATTTGGAAAGTGAAAAGGCCCATTCGCTTAGTGTTACTTTCGGTAGTTTCTCGCAGAAATTTAATGTAAATGTCAGTGCTAATTATTCTTTTGTCAATAATGGTATAGAGCAATACTCTTTTATAAAAGATGGTGTGATGAATTCTACCTATGATAATATAGGAAAAAGTAAGAATATTAATTTGTCTTTGTTCTTGAACTGGAATATGTCTCCTAAAACCCGCTTTAATATCAATGGACGGGGAGCTTATGTGGATTATAGAAGTTCAGGGCTTGATTTAAAGAATCATGGCTGGGAAGGAAATGTCTTCGGAAGCTTCCAGCAGACTCTGCCTTGGGATCTGCGTCTGAGTCTGAACGGAGGGGGTGGTACTCCGCATATCTCTTTGCAAGGTAAAAGTTCCTCTTTCTATTATTATGCGATAGGGCTCAGTCGTTCTTTCTTGAAGGAAAAGAGGCTGACTATATCTCTTAACTCGTCCAATTTATTTAATAAATATATTACTTTTAAGAATAACATCAATACTCCTACTTTCTGCTCTTCTACTGCTACCAGAATTCCGATGCGTTATTATGGATTTAATATCAGTTGGCGTTTTGGGGAGTTGAAGGCTCAGGTAAAAAAAGCTGCGCGAAGCATTAATAATGATGATTTGAAAAGTGGAGGAGGTAATGCTGGAACCGGTGGAGGGATACCGGCTAATTAAAAGTTAAAACGAAACCACCTGTTAACTGTTAATTTAGGGGGTAAAAACTGTTATTTGATAGTTTATACCCCCTTTGTTGTTAGTTTTTCTGTCGTGACTTTTGCGAGAAGTCGTTAATATTGCAGCAGAAAGCAAAAACAGAAAATAACAATTTAAAAATAGATTAATATGAAGACAGTCGACTTTACACAGCATTTACTAAGTATACAAACCGAATTATTTCGCTTTGCATTTAAATTGACAGCTGACAGAGAAGAGGCTAATGATTTGTTGCAGGAAACTTCACTTAAAGCTTTGGACAACGAAGAGAAGTTTACTCCAGATACGAATTTTAAAGGATGGATGTACACCATCATGCGTAATATATTTATAAATAATTATCGTAAAACAGTGCGTGATCAGACTTTCGTCGATCAGACAGATAACTTGTTCCATTTGAATCTTCCACAGGACTCAGGATTCGATTCTACAGAAGGTGCTTATGATTTGAAAGAGATACATCGTATCGTGAATGCGTTGCCTAAAGATTACCGTGTGCCGTTTGCTATGTATGTATCAGGATTTAAATATAGGGAAATTGCCGAAAAACTGGGACTTCCGTTGGGAACAGTGAAAAGCCGTATCTTTTTCACTCGTCAGAGGTTGCAGAATGATCTGAAAGATTTCCGTTAAGTTGACTCTCTATCTTTATTATATAACTTTGACTTTTATCATCACGCCGACTGTTCGCGAAGAATCGTCGGCGTTTCTTTTTAGGATTTACGCCATATAAGGGGGCGAAGTAAGTAATATCCTATTAAGGCGGCTAGTCCGACTCCAATGCTGTTTGCCAGAAAATCCAGCCAGTCACCGCTGCGGGTATCTGTGCAATAAGCTTGCATCAGTTCGATACACCCGCTCATAGCTACAGGAGCTATGATGCCTCCCCATATTACATGATTCCAATTGATAGCCTTATGATTCCTCAGGTATTCTATCCATAAAATGAAACAGAGTCCTCCATACATGCATATATGCACTATTTTGTCTATGTAGGGGATTTCTTCCACATCTGTTTTAGGAGGAGTGAAAAAGGAAAGATAAAAGATGATAGCTACAATGATCAAGGATACCGGATATTTTCTAAAATAATATAGCATACTTTAATTTTTTTGTGATTCGTCGCAAAAGTACGATTAATTTTATACTTTTGCAGGCTAACCAGTGTTGATTTATAATAATTTGATAGTTTTTTATGCAAAAAAGCGAAAGAGTAAATTTCGGAAGTAAGATTGGGGCTGTTCTGGCGGCGGCAGGTTCGGCTGTAGGACTTGGTAATATATGGAGGTTTCCCTATGAAACGGGAAATCATGGAGGTGCGGCATTTATCTTAGTATACTTGGCGTGTGTTTTTATGTTGGGAATGCCTATTATGATTGCCGAATTCACAGTAGGTCGTCATTCAAAAGCAAGTACGGGACGTGCTTATAAGGTTTTGGCACCCGGAACTCATTGGAAGTGGTTGGGATATTTGGGGGTTTTGGCCGGTTTTCTTATTCTAGGATATTATTCGGTAGTGGCAGGATGGACTTTGGAATATATATTGGAAGCGGGAATGAATGGTTTTGCAGATAAGAAGCCGGAAGATTTTGTGGTTGCTTTCCAGAGTTTTTCGAAGGACCCTGTTCGTCCGCTTATCTGGCTGGTCATCTTTTTATTGGCCACCCATTTTGTTATAGTAAAGGGAGTGAAAGATGGGATAGAGAAATCTTCGAAGGTGCTGATGCCTGTTTTGTTTGTACTGATAGTAGTTTTGGTGGGGTGCTCATTGTCGCTTCCCAATGCGGAAAAAGGTTTGGAGTTTCTGCTGAAGCCTGATTTCAGTAAAGTGAACGGAGATGTTTTCTTAGGGGCTATGGGGCAGGCGTTCTTTTCCTTGAGTTTGGGAATGGGATGTCTTTCAACCTATGCTTCTTATTTTGGGAAAGAAACCAAACTGGGAAATACGGCTCTGAGTGTCGGTGTGATTGATACTTTTGTGGCTGTCTTGGCCGGATTGATTATTTTTCCGGCGGCCTTTTCTGTAGGTATCCAGCCGGATGCGGGACCATCATTAATTTTTATTACATTGCCTAATGTTTTTCAGCAAGCTTTTAGCGGTGTGCCGATATTAGCTTATATTTTCTCGGTGATGTTCTATGTCTTGTTGGCTTTGGCTGCATTGACTTCTACTATTTCTCTACATGAAGTGGTGACGGCTTTTCTGCACGAGGAATTCAATTTAACTCGTGGCCGTGCTGCTAGATTGGTCACTTTCGGGTGCATTATAATTGGAGTCATTTCTTCCTTGTCATTGGGAGTTATGCAGAAATATACGCTGTTTGATAAGGGACTCTTTGACTTACTTGATTTTGTCACTGCAAAAATAATGCTTCCTTTGGGTGGCTTGCTGGTATGTATCTTTGTAGGATGGTATTTGAAACGTTCCGTTTCTTATGAAGAATTGACCAATGGGGGAAAACTGAAAGCAGGTCTTTTCAATCTGTATATCTTCTTGTTGAGATACGTGGCACCTGTGGCTATCATTTTGATTTTTATCAATGAATTAGGGCTAATTTAGAATTGTAATGTGGAAAGACTTCTTCTATTTTTCGAAAAGCGAACGCAGAGCTATACTTTTTTTGTTGACTTTGCTTTTCATATTTATGTGTATATGGGTTCTGTTTCCAGTAAAGGAAGAGTCTTTGGAACAGGATCAAGAGGGGATAGAAGAAATAAAAAACTTTCTGGCCGGAGTACATGAGATGGAGGAGAAGGAATCTCTGCGATATTCCTATGATAAGCCTAAAAGAAGAGAGGTGGTATTGGCTGCTTTTGATCCAAATTCAGCCGATTCCATCGAATTTTTGCAACGTGGATTGTCTCCTTTTATTGCACATACTATTTTGCAATACCGGAGAGCCGGCGGTAAATTCAGGACAGCGGATGATTTCTCTCGTGTTTATGGCTTGTCGTCCGAGAAATTTAATATGTTAAAACCTTATATCCAGATATCAGAGGCTTTTCGGCGGAAACAGGATACATTGCACTTTATCAAAAAGGCGGAGAAAGATACGTTGGCGGTTTATAAATATCCGGAAGGAACTTTAGTCGATTTGAATGAAGCGGACACTACCGAGTTGAAAAAGATTCCGGGAATAGGCAGTGGCATTGCACGCATGATTGTGGCTTACCGGAAACGTTTGGGAGGTTTTTATGATATGGCTCAGTTGAAGGAAGTGAACTATGTAGATGAGGATATGTTGAGATGGTTTAAACTCGGAAATGCACCAATTCATCGGATAAATGCCAATAAGGCCGGGCTTGACAAACTTCGCTCTCATCCTTATATGAATTTTTATCAGGCAAAGGTAATTATAGAATATAGGAGGAAAAAGGGAAAATTAAAAAGTCTTTCCCAGTTATCCTTGTATGAGGAATTCACTGAGAAAGACTTGGAACGTTTGTCGCACTATCTTGCTTTTGATTAATTGTTGGGATAACCAGCAGCTTCTGCTATTTTTACCGGAATTTCGGTATTGTCAATGCGACCTTGGAATAGTTGGGCGCCGGCTCCGATAGCGAATACGGGTACATAACCTCCAGAGTGCCCACCACTGGTCCAACCTACCAGAGCGATGTCATCCAGAATTCTTTTGGCCTCAGCTGCCAAAGGTTCGTCTTGTTGATATTCACTTTTGGTCAAATCTATCTCTTTACCGCTAAATGATTCATCATATACTTTCTTCAGGGATGCTTCTTGCTTTTCATTCAATTGAATACTATCCCAAAATCCGAAATTATCCTTCAATGATTGCTTGATAACTTCCCAAGGTACTTGATTCTTGTATTTTTTTCTTAATTCGTTTACAATTTTAGTATATCCGCTTTCACTTACTTTTTGTGATTTTAAAGCTTGCAGGTTCAAAGTATACGGACCTTTTCCTAAAACGATTCCTCCGGTTTCGTGGTCGGCTGTTACTACAATCAGGGTTTCATCGGGATGTTGTTCATAGAATTCGTAAGCAACTTTTATGGCATTGTCCATATCCATCACTTCGTGGAATACGGTAGCGGCGTCGTTGCTGTGGCAAGCCCAGTCTATTTTACCTCCTTCAACCATCAGGAAGAACCCTTTTGATAGATCTTTAGACAGGAAATTGATTCCGGCACGGGTGATTTCAGTTAAAGTCATATCGCCTTTTTTTCGATCGATAGCATAGGGGATAGCACTATTGTCTGTTGCTGTCGCAGGTTGTAAGAGAATCAGTTTGTCCGATTTTTTTGCTTTTTTCTGATAGTCCTTGTAGCCACGGGCTATGGTATATCCGGCTTTGTCCACCAGTGTGTACAGACTTTCTGAATTTGAACCGGCGGCTTTTTTGTTGGTGGGATCTAAAAAGTCTGATCCTGCATAGAAATCGAAGTTGGCATCAATCAAATCCAGACCCACGTTGTAATAGCTGCTTCTTTGTCCTTGGTGTGCGTAAAAAGCAGCCGGTGTGGCATGGTCTACGCTGACACTGGTACTGATACCTACACGGCAACCTTTATTTTTTGCCCAAGAAGCAACACTGTTAACTTTGGTTTCCAAATCCTTTTTCACACCTAATGCGCCATTTTTTGTTTTGTTTCCCGTAGCAAGTGCTGTTCCTGCAGCGGCCGAATCTGTCACTCCGTTGGTTGCCGAGAAAGTAGTGGCTATGGTTGCATAAGGAAATTGGGTGAATAATAACGGAGTCACACCAATTTTGCCTTCCAACTCTCCACGATACATCTCTGTTCCTAAAACTTGGTTAACACCCATTCCATCTCCGATGAAATAAAATACATACTTTGCTTGCTGTGCCTGTACAAAAAGAATGGACAGGAATACAAATACAATAATAAACGATAGTTTTTTCATATTAATTGAGTTAATGACATTTTTTTCAGCCTAGCAAATATAGGGAAAAAAGACTTTTTATCGGTACTTCTTTCTTGAATAATTGAGATTTAATGGCCAAATACTTTTTTTGCAATAAGTTTGTAAATGAAATGTTTTTGGGGTGTAATATAAAAAATCTGTTTGGGAGTAGGGAAGCCCGTATTTTATACTATGCATCTGTTTGCTTTCGACATGGATATTGCATACAGATAATTGCTTCAATATTAGTGATTATTAATTATAAATCTTATATTTGTCTAATCTAGAGTCAGTAAATAAAGTATGGGAGAATTTATAAATGTATTAGTGTCAAAAGGGAAAAGCAATTTGATACCGGAAAAAGATAACCTGTATGGACAGTTTGTCGGTGAATGGGATTTTGAATGGGTTGATAACCAAGGTACAACAGGCGAAAGACATGTTCAGGGAGAGTGGATATTCGCTTGGGTGCTGGAAGGGACTGCAATTCAAGATGTGTTTATTTGCCCTTCGCGTAAGGCACGGATTAAAGATTATCAACCGGATGCAGCTTATGCGACTGCGGTACGTATGTATAATCCTAATACAGAGGCATGGGATATTTTATATACGGAATTAGGAGGGGCTACACAACTGGAAGGAAAAAGAGAAGGAAACAGGATTGTTCAGACGGAAATTAATGAGAAGAATATACAGTGGGTGTTTTCAGAAATTACAACGACTTCATTCCGTTGGCAACGTATGGTAAAACGTCCGGATGGTACTTGGGAAACTGAAGCTGAACTTTTTGCCGTTCGTCGATGATTAAGATGTATATTATATAAGTTTGAGAATATTGCAGCCTAAAATAGACTTGTTGTAGTAGAAGCTTAGAGGTGATTTGACGAGTTTATAAAGAATGTGTGAATGATAAACAACTTCAGAACCGCTTTCTTGCATTTAGCGGAGAAAATATATTCAAACTAAATCCTGCTAGCTATACGCAGGAAAAGATGTGGGCAGGTATATGGAATCTTTGCGTAAGAATCTTTTTGCTTATACTCTTGATGATGCTCCCGAAGATGTTCGGGAACTCTATAAAGATGAATTCATCCAGCTTTATGCTTCAAGTATAAAGTGTTTTTTTAATATGCATCAAATTGGGATTTATATCGGGAAGGAGTAGTTTTGCTCCAAGACTTAATCAAATATGGAGGCAGGTCAGAAGTGGATAAAGTTATAATCGAGCGGAAAGCTCGTATACCTCGTCATCCAGTCTATATTGCCGTATTTTGTGTTTTGTGAGAAAATAAAAATCCTGATTCCGGGAATCAGGATTTTACTGTCTTTTTTTCTTCAAGGTGGTGCTACCAGCAACCGAAAACGGGTTGTTATGACACTATCTTTCAGTAAGTTGTATCTTTGCTACGATGTAAGTCCCTTGAATAAGGTTTTCACAGCTTTGCACCGTTCAACACAAGTTTGTATCTTGGGTACGATTTCTGAATGCAAAGATAAGTATTATTATATGAAAGCAATATTTTGCTCTTCATAATTTGAATACGGTTATCGTTTTTTCTTCCAATAAGGTTTAGTCCAAAAAGAGTACCCTGAATTGCGATAGCTTCGTTCTGGAACAGCAGCCTGTAATATTCGATCCATATCATAAGAATTGAGATAATTGTCCTTTTTAGCTATGAAAGGATCAAGCCAATCAGCTTTCTCTCTAGCCCATTGTATCTTTGCTAGCAGTTCATCATCAGTTTCACCATCTTCAATTGCATGGTTCTCAAATGCATTAATATATTCTCTTAAAATATTAGTTTTTCGAAAACGTTCAGCAGAGTATAATAGGTCTTTAAAGTCTTCTAGCTCTTTTCTTTTCTCTTCTTCGAATTCTTCTCTTTTTCGTTCTTCTTCTTTACGTCGCTTTTCTCTCTCTTCTGCTTCAATACGTTCTGTCTTTCTATTATCTGCTTCAATCTCTAGGTATGCTACTATACTAATTATTTTATCTTCGATTTTAGTATAAGCCGTATCATGAACTAGTGTTGGGCTATGAAAGCTCGAACTATGATAAATATAAAACTGTAATTCGCCAGAAAAGATATTATTATTGTTATCACAGCGATTACTGCTATTAGGATTTTGCTTTTTTCTTTCAGTTAATCTTATTTGAATTTCCTCACCATCAACAATGGCATAGGTCTGATTGTCTTTGCATTTAATACTATGTCCTCTAAAAATTAAGCCTTTTATAATTGTATCAAAAATAGATAGTGCTCTATCTAGCATATTCTCAGAAACATAGAGGTCTAACGTTTCTCTTATTTTACTTTTATAGGGATTTTTCTTTAAATATTGATTTTCTGATCGCTGTCTGAATTTTTCTTTTGTGTCGATTATTAGAGGATTTTTAGCATATAAGACTTCTGGAACCTTAAAGCATGAAATATCACCACTGCAAATTTCCAGTTCACGTTGCTTGTATGGATTTACGGATTTCTCCATTTCTACTTTAGGTTCTTTGGCTTCTTGAAGTGTTGTTGATTGAGTTGCGTTTGTTTCCTCTTGTTGGAACGGTAGAGGTGTGACTTGCTTACCATATTTCAGTTTTGCCCAATACCCCAAAGGTGGTGTGGGTATATTCATCGATTTACAGCGTTTTCTTAAACCATTATCTGAAAGACCAAAACGTTTACATATGGTTGTCATTGGCTCAGACCATACTAAGTCATATAATTCTTTGCGTGTCAGTTCCATACTGATTGAGTATTAGTAGTTTCTCTTTGATGTATATTTTTCTTGTAGAGTAGCAACACGTTCCTTCTCAACCCATTTAATTAATTCGTCCTCAAAGAAATAAACTTTGTTTCCTTGTATATAATGAGGTATGGTTCGGTTTCTGACCATTTTATTGATGCCATTTTTAGTTTGATTTAGAATTTGACATGCTTTTTCAATATTTATAGGTCTGTGCTTATCAACCCCTAAACCTAATTGTGACTCTATATGTTCAAGTAAAACTCTCATTTCAGCAATTTCATTTATAAGATAATTTACTGCTTTAGGAGTGTTTTGCAAAGTCAACTCCTCTTTATTGATTGTTTCATCAGTATTCATATGCCAAACAGTTATATTGATTAATAATGCTATGATAATGTAGCTTACTGTTGATTTATAATATAATACCCCCCCGTTTTTTGTGCCCCCCTAAACTCAATTAAACCTGATTTAACTAAAGAATTTAAGTGGCGTTTTGCTGTTGGAATACTTTTCTTTATTAATTCTGCAATCTTGGACGAATTGAGTCCAGGATATTTCTGGATTATCTTTAAAACTTCTTTCTCCTTGCTATTTACAGTATCATTTACAGTATCATTTACAGTATCATTCTTGATACTGATACCTCTTTTGAATATAACCGTAAACATCCCGTCCGTATGAAAATCAGGCTCAGGAAGATTGGCTTCTTTCATAGCTTCTTGCATACGGGGAATGCCGGATGCCACCCTTTCAACCAAATGCATACGGGTAAACAATCCAAAGATTAATGGGTTGCGTGTCATGCTCTTGTGTCCGAAATCTTTAGCTACGATAGGCAAAAGCCCTCCGGGATTAGAAACCTCTACTCGGTCATCAAACATTTCTATTGTAATGGTTGCTCCCTGTTCGTAATAATCACGATGTGAGAGAGCGTTAATAATGGCTTCTTTAAACACAGTAAGAGGAATTTCCCAAATTTCTTCTCTTGGTCCTGCTCCCTCAATTTTATAAGCTACTTGCAGTTTACTTTCTAGCCATGCCATAGCCTGCAAATATTGTTGGTATAGTGGACCGCCAAAGGTTTTATCATCAATGATATATACTTTGGTTGTTCCTTTGAAAAGGACACATCTTGTTACTGCGTGTGGAAACTTTCGTTCAGGTTGTTTCCCAAAGAACATGGCTGCTCCATTCTTGGCTACTCCGTTATCCGTAAACAGTTCCAAATTCTCAAATATCTGTTTGTTGGCAGTCGATGGACTTAGCTTTGCTTCCGTGCGAAAGTCTTTTATCGCTTGTTCATCTGCATCTGTGTAAATGTTGAACCACGAACAAGGGATAGCATCAAAAAATATTTTGTTGCATTCCTGAAAGAAACTGCGCATTTCTTCGACAGTACGAAGTTTCTGTGAGTTTGCTCCCTCACGCACAAAGATAGAACCGGAAAATATATAAGGTTTATCTTTCCCTGATGGAACATCAATTACCCAAACTGTCTTATCCTCGATATTTACCGCATACATATCACAATGGAGAGCTGGAGATATTTCACTGATAGAGCCTTGAATGGCTGAACGTTTGTCATTTTCCAAACCTGTACCAATAATCTGTCCGTTATCATCTACGCCGATAAGCAAATATCCTCCGTCAGCATTAGCGAAAGCGCAAATTTCCTCTGTTAGTTCACGAACTTTTAAAGGTACACGAACTTTAAACTCTACATTATAGCCTTCTCCGCTATCGATAAGTGATTGTATGGTTTCTGTATTTGTCATAGACATCTATAAATATAATGCAAAAATAGTCATTTCTATTGTTTTAATAACTCTAAAAACAAGGATATATATATGGTTTACTTCAAATTGTTCTTTCTGAAATTAGAGGGGCTGCATCCTCTATACTTTTTGAAAAACTTATTAAGATGGCTTTCATCGGTAAATCCCAATTCTTCAACGATTTCACAAATTCTCATTTGACTATGTAATAATCTATTTTCTACTAACTTTAGTTTGTAGTTTAAAATGTATTGCTGCATAGTTTCATTAGTATGTTTTTTGATATATCGTCCTAAATAATTCTCCGAAATGCCAAAATGTTGGCTTATATCTTTTGCTCTGATTTTACCTGTTTTATAGATGTTTGCTTGAATATACTGCAATATGTCAAGCGATTTGTCCTCAGAGCATTCATCCACCTGTTCAGGCAAGAACATTGCGATATTGCGTGCTACCACAATAATAATCGTATTAATTATTTGTGTTATAATCTCCTTGCTGTATAAATTTCGGTTAATATATTCCCTGATAATCGCTTCAATCATGGGTTTCACCAATAGCTTATCTACTTTATTTCTTAGTATACAACCGGGTTGATGATTAGCATGTTGAAGAATAAACTCCAGTCTTTGGATATTTTCAGCACCGAAAACAGAAGAATGTATATATATGTCGTTAAACTTGATGTCGACAAACTTAGTTGTTGTATGGATTTCGAAAGAATGCGTATCTCCGGGAGTAATCATAAACAAATGTCCGTCATGATAAGGAAACATATTGTTGTTAATCCATTGGATGCCTGTTCCTGAAAGAATATATACTAATTCAAAAAAGGTATGTTCATGCTCTTTTAGCAAGGATTCGTCAAGCTCGCTAAAACTAATTTCGAATGGTTGATGTAGGTTTTCTCTTTTCATGCCATAAATATAGCCCTAAAAAACGGATTAATACCAAAATAACGAAAAATAATACCTAAAATTAGCCGAAAAATCGGTATAACTTTGCAATATATTTAAAATTATAGCTTATGAAAACTGAAATGGAAAAATGTTTGGCAGGTGAATGGTATGATTGCCACGACCCGTTTTTTATGGATTTGAAAAGTAAAGCTCATCACTTGTTGATGAAATATAATTCTTTGCCGTATGAACAAAAGACTGAAAAATATGCCGTACTAAAGGAAATGTTTGGAAGTATAGGCGCAAATGTTTCTGTCGGTCATTCGTTTATATGTGATTATGGATGCAATATACATATCGGTGATAATGTCACCGTAAATACTGGTTGTACATTTGTCGATTGCAATAAGATTACCATAGGGAACAATGTGCTGGTAGCACCTAATGTACAAATCTATACGGCAACTCACCCGGTAGAGTTTAATGAACGACTTGTATTGACAGAAACCCCGGATGGCTGTAAGTATGTCCGTCGAACTTTTGCCCTCCCTGTCATGATAGAGGATGGCTGCTGGATTGGCGGTGGAGTAATTATTTTACCGGGAGTGACAATAGGGCAAAAATGTGTGATTGGTGCAGGAAGTGTTGTAACCAAAGATATTCCGGCAAATAGCTTGGCGGTAGGAAATCCTTGCCGGGTGATACGGAAAATCAATCAAATGTAAGGTTATGATTAAATTAGTAGCCTTTGACTTAGACGGTACAATCGGAGATACAATTCCCATGTGCCTCAAAGCCTTAAAAAAGGCAGTAACTCCCTATGTTACTCTTAATGATGTATCCGAAAATGATATTTTAGAAACTTTTGGACTAAATGAAAAAGGGATGATAAAAAAACTTGTTGGTTATAATTGGGAAAATGCTTTGGATGACTTCTACGTGATATACGAACAAATGCATATAATGTGCCCTCGTCCTTTCGACGGTATAACAGAACTGATTGAGAAGTTAAAAAAGAAATCTATTCTTATTGCTTTGGTTACAGGAAAAGGAGAAAAGAGCTGTGCGATAACATTACGTCAATTTAATATGGACACGTGTTTTGATAAAGTAAAAACTGGAAATCCTTTCAAAAATAATAAAGCAGAGAATTTTAGGGAACTGCTCGCAGATTATAAATTACAACCGGATGAAATGATATATATAGGTGATACAGTTTCAGATATTGTGTCTTGTAGGGAAGTTGGAATACGATGTTTATCTGCTTCATGGATAACTTCTTGCTTAGATGCACAAAAATTAGAAGCTCACAATGCTGGGAATGTTTTTTATTCAATAGCTTCACTTGAATGCTATTTAATGGGATGACAAATATATGTGCTTAATAAAAAAACATTTAGTATTTCTATTGTATGAACAAAATATCAGATTTGAGTTTCTTTCGATTATTATCGGAATGCTCACAACGTAAAGTTTTCGGTATCAGAGTTTATGGAAGCTATTGAGGAATTGGCTATTCATTTGGCTGATTTCAGTATCAGCGAACAGGATAATAGCGTTTTATTACGCTATTTTTCATTCGGATTACATAGACTTAAATCGTATCATGTACGGTTTGAGCAAGAAAAAAATGCCTTATTTGTATCCCATTGATGAAGCGATTGGGCTACTGAACAATGAAATACGCCTTGTGGAATGGCGTATCAAGTACCCGGAGCAATTCAAATCACACTTTAACAAACAACCTTTTTCCCCTCTTTATTTGGCAGACAAAACAAATCTGATTGATATAATGGAAATTATCAGCGGTTTATTCCTTTCCAAACATATCGTCTATAAAAATGATAAACCTACTTTCTTGTCCGACTTGTCTAAAGTTACAGGCGCATAATCTATGTTTACTGCCTTTTTCATTTTTTCTATTTCTTCGTTCATTGTACCGAGCAGGGTACGCATTTCCGTCTCTTTTCCGAATACCCGTTTCAGGAGAAGTTTTGTCTTCAGAATGAAGAACGGGTCAGCGGATTTTCCGGGTTGGCAAGCTTTCTTTTAAGCGTATAGCCTAGCCAGTCTGAACATGAAGAACTTCAGATCAGCCACCCCTCTTAACTGGCTTCGAAAAGCTTTGATTTTAGCATTGAACGACTCCGCTGAAGCATTTGTCAATCGTTCTTCAAAATAATTTATGATGGTCGTACTATGGTTTGAAAAGGTATCAAGTACCTTGTTGAACTCCATATAGTCAAACTTTTCCACTTCATTGTACCATCTTGCGAGATTTAGCCTTGCTTCATCGGGACCTGACTTCTTGTTGAAGATGTCTGTCAGTTTCATGCTAAGGCTGTATCCTTCCAGAAGCTTGGGGAATTTATCAAAGAGAATGGCAGCCCTGGTCTTTTGCTGTTCATTCCATTTGCTCCAGTGTTTCAGTATAATATGCTTGCTTCTGCTTACTATCTGTGGCAGGGTTTCTCCGTTCTCCATTCTTTCAGGCTCCCATTTCCCTATTCTCTCCCTTTCCGCCTTACTCTTTGCTTCTTTCTTCTTTTGACGGTGCTCCCTGATAGCCTGATTTTCCGCATCAAGTACTTTCCACCGATAGCGTATTCTTAACTGGTCTACAGCTTCAGACATGAGCTGCTGTACATGAAAACGGTCATTGATCAGCTTTGCGGCAGGAAACACCTTTCTGACCGTCAGCATCATGGCTGAAGATAAATCTGTAGTGACAGTCTTGACAGACAGCCGTTTCCGGTGCGGAAGCCTGCGCAAGATTCCGCTTACCGCATCTGTGGCCACTCCACGAACCATTGCAACTAAAGCCCCCTTACGGCCTTTAGCTGCTTTATTGGTCAGAATCGTATAAACATCTCCATTGCTCAGGCAAGTTTCATCCAAAGAAAGGTTTTCTCCAATGTTTTCAGGATAAAGGAGGTAGTCATGCGCATGTTCGAGTTGGTCCCAGTTCCGGTAATCACTGATTTTCTCCTTGTATTGTTTACGAAGAGTCTGCCCTTTTACGCCATAACGTTCCGCAAGCACACAGATACTCACAGGAGTAGATTCAATCTCCTTCTTTTAAAAAAGAAACGAACTCAGAATTCAGCCGTGTACCGTCAAATTCGGATAAATCCCAGTCATAGCTGAAGATTTCATTGGAAGACTTGTCAAGCCATTTACGTTTACGAACATGGAGATAAGTGGCGCGACCACGAATAGGATAGTCTTGGATTGTACGGTACTCACCAAAACCATAGGATATGATATCCGGGTTGGTCTTATCTTCTTTTAGCTGAACTTTTTTTTCATCAAGATAAATATCAAAACGGTCAGCACTCTTGTCGAAATTGACAATATCAAAGTTGTCTATAAGCACATCCGGAAGGATGGCACGAAGGAGTCGTTCGGGTTTCATAAAACAAAGGTAAGCAAAGGTAGCTAATTTTAAAACTTAACAACCAGAAATTTCCGCTGAGCCTGAAGAACAGGATGTTCATTGTTCCTGATCCCTAAGCTCGTATACCTCGTCATCCAGTCTATATTGTTGTATTTGCGTTTTGTGAGAAAACAAAAAATCCTGATTCCGTTTGGAAATCAGGATTTTATTGCCTTTTTTTCTTCAAAGTGGTGCCACCAGGAATCGAACCGGGGACACAAGGATTTTCAGTCCTTTGCTCTACCAACTGAGCTATGGCACCATTATTTCTTGTTTGCGGTTGCAAAGGTAGTGAAACTTTTTTAAACTACAAACTATTTCTAAAAAAAAACACTGATAAAAACATAAGGTGCTTATTATCAGTGTTGTTTAATTAAAATTATTTTTCTTTTAGTGGATTCCAACCTTGCGCTTTCAGCTCAAACTCTTGTCCGTCACGGGTAATCAGGGCACATCCCAGCTCCGGTTTGGTGATGTGACCAATCACTTTTATACCCTCTATAGCCGAAACTCGTTCATGCTCTGTTAAAGGTACAGTAAATAATAGCTCATAGTCCTCACCACCATTTAAAGCACATGTTGTCACATTCATATTCAGCTCTTCCGCCATTACAGCCGTTTGGTAATCAATGGGAATTCTTTCTTCGTAAACGCGACAGCCGGTATCGCTTTGTGAGCATATATGTAGCAGTTCCGAAGAAAGGCCGTCGGAAATATCCATCATAGCGGTGGTTGATTCCCGCTTTTGCCAGTTTTGATATCCTTACGTGCTTCAGGTTTAACTGACCCAAAATGGCATATTCTTTTCCGGAAAAATCCGGATTCTTTTTCTCCTTGGAAAACAGCCTTTTCACGCTTCTAGAAGTTGAAGTCCCATATAAGCTCCTCCCAATCAACACAAATCAAGTCTGTTCTTGTGCGCCGTTGCGATAAACCATTTGTCCTGCTTCACCTATGCAAGTAATACTGATGTTCCCGGTTACATGAAGTTGTATCATCCACCCACAATATCTACATGGTGTAGTTCACATTGCCAGTTTTAGGTATCATGGAACTGTTCGTAAATCTTCAATCCAAAAGCTACAGTTCGAGAAACTGCCGTCCCATTCATAATGAAATGTCCGAGCCGATGGCCGATTTATATCCCAAATGTTTCAATGGGGTATAAACCAAAAAAATGACGCCATCAGTAAATCTGTGGTACCAATACCTTCTTTAATACACGGCTGCATTTCTCCCACACCATATTGGGTTTCCGGATTTTTTAACTCGATATATTTCGTTAGATGTTTAAGAGGCCGAACTCACCTAAGGTCGCTATTTCTGTTCTGTTTATTTCCTGCATGTCCTTAAATTCGATTAATCATTCACGCATAATGGTAGTCATGCGCGGTTGCGCTTCATCTGCCGCTTACTGAACCTCTTCTGTGACTTCCACAATTTTTCCCTCCACGCCTAGGTCGGTGATAACCGATACTCCAAACACTTTGATGCCACAATGGTTTGCTACAATACTTCGGAACGGTAGACCTACCTACGGCGTCAGCTCCAAGAATGTGGAACATCTTGTATTCTGCCGGAGTTTCGAAGGTAGGTCCCTGTGTACCGATATATACTCCTTGTTGTACTTTGATACCTTTTTCTTTAGCGATCTCCAGTGCTCCTATCATTCTTTGGAGTAGGCTTCACTCATATCCGGGAAACGGGGGCCGTATAATGTTCTTGCCGTGCAACGGGTGTTCGGGAAAAAAGTTGTGATTCTGATAATCATCAGATCACCAATTTCAAAGTCTGCATTCGTACCTCCAGCTGCATTGGATACGAACAATGTTTTGATGCCTAATTCACGCATCACCCGTACGGGGAAAGTAACTTCTTTCATGGAGTATCCTTCATAGAAGTGGAAACGTCCTTGCATAGCCATGATGTCTTTATTACCTAATTTGCCGAAAATCAATTTACCGCTATGTCCCTCTACGGTTGAAACAGGGAAATTAGGGATATCTTTGTAACTGATCTCGTATTTATCGGTAATTTCGTGTACCAGGCTTCCTAAGCCGGTACCTAATATAATAGCAGTTTCGGGACTGGTATGCATCTTTTCTCTAAGAAAAGTTGCTGTTTCTTGAATTTTTTCTAACATAGTCGGTTATATTTGAGTTAAACAGTTCTTGTTGGTCTTGTAAAAAGGCTACCTCAATGGGCAGCATATATATATAAGGTTTCAGCATTTCGTCCATCAGTGGATGGGCTGCTAGTCGTACAGAGTCTTTTTCAGTGGTGATAATCATGCGTTTACCTTCCGGAAGTTTCATGAAACGCTTCTTTATCAGTTCCATATCTCTTGCTGTAAAGTCATGGTGGTCACTGAAAGCCAGTGACTCAATGTGCTCATTGTATGGTGATAAATCTTGAATGAGTTTTGCTGGGGAGGCTATGCCTGTCACCAATAGGATATGCTTGTCTTTTTCTATCTCTTTTAATGAAACTGCATTCTCTGCTGTAAACAACGGATGCAGCTTGCCGTATGCTAATGTTGTGAAGTAGAGCTGCTGATAGGGGTAAAGTTCCATTTGCTTGCTTAAGACTCTTAAATCCATAGGGGTGATGTCCTTAGGACATTTAGTGACAATGACAATATGTGCCCGGCTTTTTCCGTTTTCAGGTTCGCGCATTCGTCCGGCAGGCAGCAAGGTGTCTTCGCAAATCAGTCGGTGGTAATCTACTAATAAGATGTTTATTCCGGGCTTTACATATCGGTGCTGGAAAGCATCATCCAAAATAATCACTTCTGTTCCAGGGGCGATGTGACTATTGCATAACTGCTCTATGCCATGACAACGGTCCCGGTCTACTGCCATATAGATATCCGGAAACTTCTGTTTCATTTGGAAAGGTTCGTCACCTATCATCTGTACGGACGTATCCGGTCTGGCAAGTACAAAGCCTTTGGATTTGCGTTTGTAGCCGCGGCTCAGTACGGCTACTTTGTAATCTTTCTGCAATAATCTTATCAGGTATTCTGTATGGGGGGTCTTTCCGGTTCCGCCTACGGTGATGTTGCCTACCGAGATGATCGGGATATCAAACTTACGTTCTTTGTATATTCCCCAGTCAAACAATTTATTACGCAGCCATACACCGGTCCCATAAATCCATGAAACCGGATATAGCCACTTGTTTATCTTGATAAGATTACCTTCCATGTGCAATTTATTGGATATTAGGGTCAAACGGCATACGTGCCTGTATACAGTTGGCGTCTTTTATGTTCTCCAGCGCCTTGAAGCTGTTATAATAGCTTCCCAAATATTCTTTAATTTCGCTGTTTATATAATGTTTTTTCTGATTGCCCAGCAGGCTTGCGAAAATATTTTCTTTTTCAGGATAGCCGATAATACTGTAATTTTCGATACCGGCTTGGGTGGCGGCGGCATTCAATGCTTTGTCTATACCTCCCAGCTCGTCTACCAGACCAAGGTCTTTTGCCATGGCACCGGTCCATACACGGCCTTCAGCAACTTTTTCAATAGCCTCTGTAGACATTTTTCTACCTTCAGCGCAACGGTTTACGAACAGCTTGTATCCTCGGTTGACATAGTTCTGCATTAATTCTTGTTCTGATGCATTTAGCGGGCGGGTGAGAACCGGACCTAGGCTGGCACCCAGATCAGCCATTTTATTAGTTTTCACTACATCAAAATTTAGTCCTAAAGTTTCAGTAAACAGTTTCTCACCTGAATACATCATGCCGAATATGCCGATAGAACCAGTCAGCGTAGTCGGGTCAGCGAAAATACGGTTTGCAGCGCAGGAAATGTAATAGCCTCCTGATGCAGCATAATCTCCCATAGAAACGATTACCGGTTTTTTCTCTTTCAGTCTTACTACTTCACGCCATATTTGATCTGAACCGTATGCGCTGCCACCCGGTGAGTTGACGCGTAATACAACAGCTTTTACGTCATCGTTGTCACGTAATTTGCGCAGGTCTTTACACATCTTTTGTACATCAATACAATCTTCTGTGGAACTGCCGGGAGCATCCAGGATCTCGCCGTATGCATAATATACGGCTATTATATTTCCACTTTTGTCTTTGGGCACATTTTTCTTGACGTTTATTATGTCTTCTATGAAAAGACTGTTTAGTTTGTCGTCTTCGTCACGACCGCTTAATTGTTTCAGATAGGAAATAACCTCATCTTTATACATCAGGGTATCTGCCAGTTTGCATTGAATATATTCTTCTGCCTGACAAAAATCCATATATCGGTCAGCATAAGCATTCAGAGTATCTGTCGGGATGCGTCGTGAGTCGGATACATCTGCAAGAATACGATGCCAGACAGATTCCAGACATTCGGTCATCTGTTTGCGGTTGGCCGGACTCATTTCTGTTGCAATAAACGGTTCCACGGCTGATTTGTAAGTACCCACTCTGAATACCTGTACTTCCAGTCCTAGTTTGGAAACCAGATTTTTGAAGAAAACAGGTTGCATGCCTGCTCCGTGCCATCCAATACTTCCTTGCGGATTGATAATTATTTTATCGGCCACGCTGGAAAGATAATACATCCCCTGTGCATATTGGTCTGCATAAGCAACGATGAATTTGCCGCTTTCTTTGAAATCCAGTAATGCATTGCGTATTTCCTCTAAGGAAGCGTATGATGCTTCCAGATAAGAAGGTTGGATATAAATACCCTTGATTTTGTCATTGTCTTTTGCCTTCTTGATAGAAGCTAGAATGTCATCCAAACCGTATGCTTCAAATTCTTCTCCCAAAAGTTGTTGGAGTGGGTTTTCCTGTACACGTTCGGACAAACTGCCTTTAAAGTCGAGTACGAAGATAGAGTTGTCTTTCACCACCGTTTCAGTATCCGATGAGGCGACTATGCCAACCAGAGTGATAATCCCTAGTATAGTGAACACTACGCCTGCCAGAATGACGCCGATGACGCTGGCAAACGTAAATTTTAGAAAATCTTTCATTGAATGTGTTGTTTTTAATGTTAATAATTAGCTAACAAAAATAGGTTATTGCATTGAAAAAAGCAAAAAAAGTGAACTTCTTTTGTTACCTGTTTGTTCTTCATTTATAATAACCCATAAATACGTTGTTTTATATGACAAAAAGTTTTAAGGAGGCTCTGAAAGCCCGTCGTACATTTTATCGGATCCAAAACAAATCGACATTGTCTGATAAAGAAATAAGAGATTTAATTTGTTTTGCTGTAGAATTTGTCCCCTCAGCTTTCAATTCTCAAACCACTCGTGTTGTGTTATTAACAGGTAAGGCGCATGAAAAGTTGTGGAACATTGTAAAAAATGTCTTGCGTAAGCGAGTTCCGGCTGAGGTATTTGGCAAGACCGAAGAAAAGATTGATGGCTGTTTCGCTTGTGGATATGGTACTATTCTCTATTTTGAAGATATGGCTATCGTTCGCTCTTTGCAGGAAAGTTTCCCCACTTATAAAGATAATTTCCCTATCTGGGCAGAGCAGACCGATGCTATGCATCAGTTGGCAGTCTGGACCATGCTGGAAGATGCAGGAATGGGGGCGTCTTTGCAACATTATAATCCGCTGATTGATGATGAAGTACGTAGAGTTTGGAATTTGTCTGATGACTGGAAATTGATAGCGCAGATGCCATTCGGTGTGCCTGTTGCACAACCGGGCTTTAAGGAAGTGAAGTCATTGGATGAGCGTGTTTTTGAATTTACTGATTAAAATTCATGTCTTATCTTTTGGCTTATTAGGGGAAAATAAGCATCTTTGTGTGCAATAAAAACAAAGATGTGCTATGAAAAAATTATTATCACTTCCCCCTAATCTGGTGGAATGTTTTCATGATATAGAGAAAGCGGACCAGACAGAGTGGTTTTGTACTTCCGATCCTATAGGTAGTAAGCTAGGATCAGGCGGGGGGACTGCATGGCTGTTGGAGGCTTGTTGTCAGAAAGTAGCTCCTGACAGCGATTTTCTTACTTGGCTGGGAAAAGAAAAACGTATTTTACTTCATGCAGGCGGGCAGAGTCGTCGTTTGCCCGGATATGCGCCATCCGGCAAAATTCTTACTCCCATTCCTGTATTCCGGTGGGCCAGAGGACAACGGCTGTCACAAAATCTGCTTTCCCTCCAGCTCCCTTTATATGAACAAATCATGGAGAAAGCTCCGTCTTCTCTTCATACATTGATTGCAAGTGGGGATGTTTATATCCGTGCGGGCCAACCGCTTCAGACTATTCCTGATGCGGATGTGGTGTGTTACGGTTTATGGGTAGATCCTAATCTGGCAAAGAACCATGGTGTTTTTGTTTCTTCACGGGCCACTCCCGATAAGCTTGATTTCATGCTTCAAAAACCTTCGGTGGAGGAATTGGGGAAATTAATGCAAACCCATCTTTTTCTGATGGATATCGGAATTTGGCTGTTAAGTGATCGTGCGGTTAGTCTGTTGGTAAAACGATCTTATAAGGAAGGAAAACTCTCTTATTATGACATGTATTCTGATTTCGGACTTACATTGGGAGAGCACCCGCGTATGATGGACGATGAACTTAACAAGCTGAGTGTGGCTATTCTGCCGTTGCCCGGAGGAGAGTTTTATCATTACGGAACCAGTCGTGAACTTATTTCTTCTACATTGGCAGTACAAAATCTGGTAAACGACCAGCGGGAGATTATGCACAAGAAGGTAAAACCGCATCCGGCCATGTTTGTTCAAAATGCTGAGGTAGGTTATCAACTTACCTCACAAAATTCGGAAATATGGATAGAGAACAGTTATGTAGGAGCAGGATGGAATATCCATCACCAGACCATCATAACAGGGGTTCCCGCTAATAATTGGAACCTGGAGGTTCCGTCCGGTGTGTGTATTGATGTGGTTCCTTTTGGAGAATCTGGCTATGTAGCGCGTCCATACGGCTTCAATGATACTTTCAAGGGAGCTTTGGCTAAGGAAGAAACATATTATCAAGGAATGTCTGTAGGTGAGTGGTGTGCTGTACGCGGCATTTCGGTGGAAGAAATAGAAAACGGTCACGACTTGCAGGCCGCGCGTTTGTTTCCGGTTTGCTCATCTGTAGAGGAATTGGGAGCAGTTATGCGCTGGATGGTCTCTGAACCGGCATTACAGCAAGGAAAAGAAATATGGCAACGCTGTCGTAAGTTATCTGCCGATGATATATCCGCTTATTCTAATCTTTATCGTCTGGCAGAACAGCGTGAAGCTTTCCGGATAAAGAATTGGCCGGCATTGGCGCATAATTATGAACGAAGTGTCTTTTATCAGCTAAATTTGGAGAATGCTGCTGGAGAATTTGCTCGGTATGATCTGTCGTTGCCTGAGCCTTTATCAGAATCGGCTCCGCTGATGACACGTATCAGTGATAATATGTTCCGTGCCCGGGTGCAGCAGCTTAAGGGGCTGGCTTATCGGGAATATGAGAATGAGGCTTTTCGTTTGATGCGCGACGGACTTACTGCTTCGGCTTTAGCCAAGAGGCAGCAACCGCATTTGTCAGTGTACTCCGATCAGATTGTCTGGGGGCGTAGTCCGGTCCGTATTGATCTGGCCGGCGGATGGACGGATACTCCACCTTATTGCTTGAATGAAGGGGGGAATGTGGTGAATATTGCTATTGAGTTGAACGGGCAGCCTCCTCTACAAGTTTACGTGAAACCCTGTCGGGAGTATAAGATAATTCTTCGTTCTATAGACTTAGGCGCTATGGAAGTGGTTACAACTTACGGGGAGGTAAGGGATTTCATGCAAGTGGGATCCCCATTCTCTATACCTAAAGCGGCATTGGTGCTGGCAGGTTTCCAGCCGGGCTTTTCCACCGAATCGTATGTTTCATTGGAAGAGCAGTTGAAGGCGTTTGGCTCCGGAATGGAAATCACTCTGCTTTCTGCGATTCCTGCGGGCTCCGGTCTGGGTACAAGTTCTATTCTTGCATCAACTGTGCTGGGGGCAATCTCTGATTTTTGCGGACTGAACTGGGATAAGAACGAGATATGTAACCGTACGCTTATTTTGGAACAGTTGCTGACTACCGGAGGGGGGTGGCAAGATCAATACGGAGGTGTGCTTCGTGGAGTGAAATTATTGCAGACTCATGCAGGTATGGATCAGAGTCCGTTAGTGCGCTGGTTGCCCGATTATTTGTTTACAGGTGGCGAATATCAGAAGTGCCATTTGCTTTATTACACGGGAATTACCCGTACAGCCAAAGGAATTTTAGCTGAAATCGTGCGTAGCATGTTCCTCAACTCCACAGAGCATTTGTTTATACTTGGCGGTATGAAGGGGCATGCTCTTGACTTGTACGAAGCCATTCAGCGTGGGAATTTCGATGAAATGGGGCGTTTGGTTGGTAAAAGCTGGAAGCTGAACCAAGCGTTGGATCCCGGCACTAATCCCGAGGCAGTTGAGACTATCATTCGCCGGATTGATGATTATTGCCTGGGATATAAATTGCCAGGTGCGGGGGGAGGCGGCTATCTTTATATGGTGGCTAAAGATCCTGAGGCTGCTATACGTATTCGAAGTATTCTTACTCAGAACCCACCCAACAGTTGTGCCCGTTTCGTTGATATGGCTTTGTCCGACAAAGGCTTGCAAATTAGCCGAAGCTAGTTATAACTGAATAGAGTTGGGAAACCAGCCGGGTGATATTTTCTTTAGCAAACTCCGGTTCCATTGCCTTCTCCAGGGTGATGGGGCCGGGGGCTATAGAGAATATACCTTTGAATCCCGCTTTGTTTAATTCCGGCAGGTTTTCTATACTGCCTGCCAGTACAATAACGGGAATATGTTCTTTTTGTGCTTCCTTTAGTATTCCGTATGGTACTTTTCCCATAGCTGTCTGCCGGTCTGCTTTTCCCTCGCCCGTAATAATGAGGTCTGCTCCTTTTATTTTTTCGGAGAAGTCGATGGCTTTCAATAATAATTCTGTTCCCGGTTTTAGCTCTGCGTTAAAAAAAGCCAGTAGTCCACCACCCATGCCTCCGGCTGCACCTGCACCGGGGTAGTTCGTGATATCTTTTCCTGTCGTTTTCTTTATAACTTCGGCTAATGATTGCATGCCTTCATCCAGTCTTTGTACCATATTTGAATCGGCTCCTTTTTGTTGTGCAAAGATATATGCCGCTCCGTCAGGGCCGTAGAAAGGGTTGGCTACATCACATGCTACCATGAAGTGTGTTTCTCTTAGTGCGGGGTGAATACCGGATGTGTCTATGTTTGCCACGGCTTCCATTATTTGGCCTCCTGTACCTAAGGTATGCCCTGATTTGTCTAGAAAGCGGAAACCTAGTGCCTGTAGCATTCCTAATCCTGCGTCATTAGTCGCGCTTCCGCCAATACCGATTATAAAATTTCTGCATCCTTTGTTTAATGCGTCTTTTATCAATTCTCCTGTACCAAAGGTTGTTGTCAGCATAGGATTTCTTTGTTCAATAGGTACGAGAGGTAGTCCGCTGATGGCAGCCATTTCTATAATAGCTGTTCTGCCATTGCCGGACAGACCGTAATGTGTTTTTGCCATTTTCATTAGCGGTCCATGTGCCGATAAGGTTATATA
>PVMP01000336.1_pt1 | contig 23341 bp, 18 predicted proteins | sample 1853391 | NCBI WGS metagenome assembly PVMP01 (sample SAMN08533512, study PRJNA380276) | Human gut metagenome, whole genome shotgun sequencing project. | isolation source: participant 2, synthetic long reads | host: Homo sapiens | collected 2017
CCACCCAGACCGCCCTGCAGGACGCCCTTGCCGCCTACGGCGAAGACCGGAACGGTGACGGCAAGGTGGTGGTAAAGCTGAACCTCTACACCATGGACTTTGGCAACGAGGACTCGGATGCCTACCTTGACATGGCAGGCACCACCAAGCTTTCCACCGACATTCAGGGCGCGCTGAGCTCCATCTTCATCCTGTACGACCCAGCCGGGTTCCAGCAGACCACCGGCACCCTGCGCTACCTCGACGGCAGCCTGCCGCAGTCCGACGCAGACAGTGACTGGTGGAACATGGTCTACCGCTGGACCGACTGCCCGGTGCTGGCGGGCCTTGATCTGGGCGATTACGCCTCCGATGCTGTGCAGAGCGAAAGCGGCTCCAGTCAGGAGCTGATGAGCCGGTACTATATCGGTATCCGCGGCGCATGGAACAAGGACTCCGCCGGCCTGCTTGAGGGCGGCGAAGAACTGTGGAACAAGCTGACCGCCGGGGCTGTTTCTACCGCCAGTGCAGAGGGCTGAGCCATGCGGTTCCGGGTAAAGCGCGGCGGGCCTGCCGCCGGGTTCACATTTGACCGCACAGCAAAGCCGGTGCAAAGGCCGGAGCCGGAAAAGTCGTTCTCCCTTGCACAGGCGCTGGATAATCCCTATGGGAGATATTACGGCAAAGCAAGGAGCAGGGAAGAACTGCTGAAAAACAGATAATATGCAAATAGAACTCCCCCAGTCGCCTTCGGCGACAGCCCCCTCGGGGATGGGGCCTTTGGCAGAACCGGAAACTTTTCCGCTTTGTCAAAGGCTCCCTCTTTGAGGGCGCTGGCAAACCCGCAAGGGTTTGACTGAGGGAGTTCGTTTTCTATTTTGTTCTTTTTACACATATCTGATTTGAAATATTCTCCCCTTTGAAACGCCGGAGGTTTTGTTGTTTCTCCGTCCCAGTTATGGTATACTTACTGGGTATCTATTATCTTGATGGTATTTATCATACATACAAAAGGATGTGAACCCATGGACGCACTGGAACAGGCGCGCGCCGAGATCGACACGTTGGATGCCCAGCTGGCTGCGCTGTTTGAGCGGCGGATGGCCGCCGTGCTGCAGGTGGCCGAATACAAAAGAGCCCATGGCCTGCCCATTTACGATGCCGCCCGCGAGACGGCAGTGCTGGAAAAGGCTGCGGCCCGCATTCAGGACCCGGCCCTGCGGCCCTACTATAAAGACCACGTGCAGAACCTGATGGACGTGGCAAAGCAGTACGAAGCCGTGGTGCTGGGCCAAAACCGCGCCGCCTATCAGGGCGTGGAGGGTGCCTTTGCCCACATTGCCCTCCGGGCGCTGTTCCCCCACGCCGAGGCTGTGAGCTACCCCACCTGGGACGAGGTGTTTGACGCGGTGGAACGCGGCGATGCTGCCCGGGGCGTCGTTCCCTTTGAGAACAGCCATGCGGGCGATGTTTCCGCCGTGCTGGATCTGTGCTATAACCATCCGGCGCTGTGGGTGGTGGATGTGTACGATCTGCCCATCTCCCAGAATCTTCTGGTGCTGCCGGGCACAAAGCTCGACCAGATCAAAAGCGTCTACAGCCACCAGCAGGCCATCGCCCAGAGCGAGACCTTTTTAAGGCAGTTCGGCCTGCCCGCCACCGCCATGGCCAACACCGCCATGGCCGCAAAGTTCGTGGCCGAAAGCGGCGACTCCTCCAAAGCGGCCATTGCAAGCGTGGAGACGGCGGCACTGTACGGGCTGGAGGTGCTGGTGCCCAGCATCAACACCGACGGCGACAACACCACCCGCTTTATCGTGCTCAGCCGCGAAAAGCCTACCGGCGGCAACCGGTTCTCGCTGCTGTTCACGGTGGACAACAAACCCGGCAAGCTGGGCGAGGTGATCCAGATCATCGGTGCCAGCGGCTTCAATATGGAGTCCATCAAGAGCCGGCCCATGCCTCATGTGCCGTTTGAATATTATTTTTACGTGGAGCTGGTGGGCGACCCCACCGCCGACGAGACCGCCGCGCTGCTGCGTGAGCTTGACCGCACCTGCCGTACCGTGCGGCTGTTAGGAGTGTATACCAAATGAGTGAATTTATCGGAACCAAGCTGACCATGAATCTGGGCGAGCGCAGCTATGACATCATCGTCAAGAGCGGCTCGCTGGAAAACCTGTACCAGTTTGCCCGGCTGGACCGCCGGGTGGCCGTTGTGACCGACAGCGGTGTGCCCGCACAGTACGCCCAGATGGTGGCCGACCAGTGCAAGGATGCCCACATCATCACGGTGCCCCAGGGCGAAGCCAGCAAGAGCTTTAAAATTCTGGAATCCGTGCTGCGCCAGATGCTGGAATTCGGCATGGGCCGCGGCGATCTGGTGATCGCCGTAGGCGGCGGCGTGGTGGGCGATCTGGCCGGTTTTGCCGCTTCCATCTACATGCGGGGCATCGACTTCATCAACTGCCCCACCACCACCCTTTCCATGATCGATTCCTCCATCGGCGGCAAGACCGCCGTGGATCTGGGCGATACCAAAAACATCGTGGGCGCTTTCTGGCAGCCCAAGCTGGTCATCGTGGATCCGGACACCCTTGCCACCCTGCCCCGCCGCCACTTCATCAACGGTCTGGCAGAAGCCGTCAAGGCAAGCCTGCTGGCAGACCCCGAGCTGTTCGCGATCTTTGAAAATGGCGACGTGGATGCCCAGATCGGCGAGATCATCTGCCGCAGCCTGCGGTTCAAGAAGAACATCGTGGAGCAGGACGAGACTGAGCAGGGCATGCGCAAGGCCCTGAACTTCGGCCACACCATCGGCCACGGCATCGAGGCCGTCAAGGGCATCAAGGGCCGCCGCACCGTGGGCCTTTACCACGGCGAGTGCGTGGCGCTGGGCATGCTGCCCATGATCGAATCCAAGGCACTGCAGAAGCGGGTGCGCGCGGTGTACCGCCGCCTCGGCCTGCCCACCCGCACTACTTACGATAAGGAAAAGGTGCTGGCAGAGATGCTGCACGACAAAAAGGCACAGAGCGGCCAGATCACCATTATCAAGGTGCCGGGTCTGGGCTGCTGGCGCGCCGAGACCATCCCGGTGGAGGGCCTGCGTTCCCTGCTGGGCATTGAGGAGTAAGCCATGAAAAATACATTCGGCAGCGACCTTTCGCTGACCATTTTCGGCGAGAGCCATGGCCGCGCCATCGGCGCGGTGCTGGACGGCATGGCCGCAGGCCTGCCGGTGGACGAGGCATTTCTTGCCGCCTGCATGGACAAGCGCCGTGCCCGGGGCGACGGCCTGTCCACTCCCCGGGTGGAGGCAGATACCGTGCAGCTGCTGTCCGGCGTGGTGAACGGCCGCACCACCGGCACCGCCATTGCCCTGATGATCGAAAATACCAACACCCGCAGCGGCGATTACGCCAAGACCGCAGACCTTCTGCGCCCCGGCCATGCAGACTACACCGCCTACGCCAAGTACCACGGCTTTCAGGATGCGCGCGGCGGCGGGCACTTCTCCGGCCGGGTGACGGCCGCCTTTGTGGCGGGCGGTGCCATTGTGCTGAGCGCACTGCACCGTGCGGGCATCGACATCACCACCCATATCGCAGAGTGCGCTGGCATTGCGGACACCCGCTTTGCACAGGATGATGCCGCACAGCTCTCTGCTCAGGTGGAAGCCCTTGCCAGCAAGCCCGAGGGCTTTGCGGTGCTGGATGAAACCGTAGAAGAACCCATGAAAGCCGCCATCCGTGCCGCCGGTGCGGAGGGCGACAGCGTGGGCGGGATGCTGGAAACCGCCATCCTCGGCCTGCCGGCAGGCATCGGTGAGCCCTATTTTGACAGCGTGGAAAGCGAGATCGCACATCTGGTGTTCTCCGTCCCCGCCGTCAAGGGCATCGAGTTCGGCACCGGCTTCGGCTTTGCCGGGATGCGCGGCTCCGAAGCAAACGATGCCTTCCGCATGACACCGGAGGGTGCGGTGGTGACCGCCACCAACCACAATGCGGGCATCAACGGCGGCATCGCCAACGGGATGCCGGTGGTGTTCCGCACCGTGGTCAAACCCACACCCAGCATCTACAAGCAGCAGGATACAGTAGACTATCTTTCCAAAAAGGACGCACAGCTGTCCATTCAGGGCCGTCACGACCCCTGCATCGTGCCCAGAGCCGCCATCGTGCAGACCTGCGCCGCCGCACTGGCTGTGGGCGACCTGCTCACGGCACGCTACGGCGCGGCATGGATGACCCACCCCACCAGCTTCCGGAAGGAGGACGAGTAAAATGGAATACGGACTCATCGGCGCAAAACTCGGCCACTCCTACTCCAAGATCATCCACGAGATGCTCTGCGGCTACCACTACGACCTGTGCCCTCTGCCCACCGAGGAAGAGGCCCGGGCCTTTCTGGCAAAGCGGCAGTTCAAGGCCATCAATGTGACCATCCCCTATAAAAAGCTGGTGATGGAATACTGCTCCTACATCGACCCGCGGGCCAAGGCCATCGGGGCGGTGAACACGGTGGTGAACAAAAACGGCCTGCTCTACGGCTATAACACCGATTATATGGGCTTTGCCCACCTGTGCGACGCCCACGGCGTGAGCTTTGCAGGCAGAACCGTGCTCATTCTGGGCACCGGCGGCACCCACAATACCACCAGCGCTGTGGCCCGGGACAAGGGCGCGGCAAAGGTGCTCACCGTCAGCCGCCATCCGGACCCGGAAAAGGGCGAGCTGAGCTATGCCGAGGCCGTTTCCAGCGGGGCGCAGATCGTGGTAAACACCACACCGGCCGGCATGTACCCCAATGTAGGTGTGTGCAATCTGGACGTTGCCGCCATGCCGGACCTCGAGGCTGTAGTGGATGTGGTGTACAACCCCGACAAGACCGAGCTCATCCTCCGCGCCGAGGAAGCGGGCGTGCCGGTGGCTGTGGGCGGCCTTGAAATGCTGGTGGCGCAGGCGGTGTATGCCGCAGAATATTTTCTGGACCGCAAGTTCGAGGATGCGCCGGTTGAAATTCGGCGCATCACTGCCGCACTGCGCCGCGACATGCTGAACATTGCCCTGATCGGGATGCCCTCTTCCGGCAAGACCACCCTCGGCAGGATGCTGGCAAAGAGCCTTGGCCGTACCTTTGTGGATCTGGATGAGGAGATCGTAAAGACCGATGGCCGCAGCATCCCGGATATCTTTGCAGCCGAGGGCGAGGACGGCTTCCGCACAAAGGAAACTGCCGAAACACAGCGCTTTGGCAAAGAGGGCCGGCAGCTCATTTCCTGCGGCGGCGGCATTGTAAAAAAGCCGGAGAATCTGCGTGCTCTGCACCAGAACGGTGTTATTCTGTTCATCGACCGGCCGGTGGATGCGCTGGCCGTGGGCGGCGGCAGGCCGCTTTCTTCCAGCATGGACGCCCTGCGCCAGATGGAAGCACAGCGCCGTCCGCTGTATCTGGCAGCGGCAGATGCCGTCATTCCCAACAACGGCACGCTGGACGATGCCCTGCATGCCGCCATGGAGGCACTGGATGAAATTTTTGATTCTTAACGGCCCGAACCTCAACATCATGCGCTGGTCGGAGCCGGGCGTACCCGGTGAGCTGGATTATAACGCCATCATGGACTATGTGCAGGCAGGCTGCGAACAGCTGGGCATTGAGACCGACTGCTGCCAGTCCAACCACGAGGGCGACCTCGTGGACGAAATTCAGGCCGCAGCGGGCCGGGTGGACGGCATCGTGCTGAACCCTGGTGCCTACGCCCACTACAGCGTGGCCATTCTGGATGCGCTGCGCCTGTGCGGCGTACCCGCCGTGGAAGTGATGCTGCACGCCCCGGACGAGCGGGGGCCTTTCCGCAAGACGGACGTGGTATCCTTTGGCTGTCAGGGCCACTTCATCGGCGAAGGCCCGCAGGGCTACCTGCACGCCTGCATCTATCTAGCCCAGTTGCTGCGCACCGACGGCTCCAGCAAGGCGCATATCGTGATGTAAAAACAACCCTCTCAGTCGCCTGCGGCGACAGCTCCCCCGAGGGGGGGAGCTTTTCTGCCCCGGGCACGCCATAAAACCTCCCCCCTCGGGGGAGGTGGCATCGCGTAGCGATGACGGAGAGGGTTTTATAAAACAGGAAAGGAACAAACTCCCATGATCATCTCCACCAAAAAAGGGACTCCGAAGGGCGAACTGGAAAAGATCGTTGACAAATTCGAGAAGCAGGGTCTGGACGTGACCCTGATCACCGGCAAGGACTACAACGTGTTCGGTCTGGTGGGCGACACCACCAAGATCGACGAACGCGACGTGCTGGCAAACCCGTGGATCGACAACGTTACCCGCGTGTCCGCGCCCTATAAGCGTGCAAACCGCCTGTTCCACCCGGCAGATTCCGTGATCGACTGCGGCGGCGTGAAGATCGGCGGCAAGGAAAAGATCGCCGTCATGGCAGGCCCCTGCAGCATCGAGGGCGCAGAGCAGGCTCTGCGCATTGCACAGGGCGTGAAGGCCGGCGGTGCCACCCTGTTCCGCGGCGGTGCCTACAAGCCCCGCACCTCTCCCTACTCTTTCCAGGGCCTTGAGACCGAGGGCATTCTAGATATGGTAAAGGCCCGCGAGGCCACCGGCATGCCCATCGTCTCCGAGCTGATGAGCGAGGACCGTATCCCGGAGTTTGAGGAGTACGTGGACGTGGTGCAGATCGGTGCCCGCAACATGCAGAACTTCCAGCTGCTCAAGGCCGTTGGCAAGATGCACAAGCCGGTGCTGCTCAAGCGCGGCCTGTGCAACACCATCGAGGAGTGGATCATGAGCGCCGAGTATATCATGGCCGGCGGCAACGAGCAGGTCATCCTGTGCGAGCGCGGCATCCGTACCTTCGAGAAGTACACCCGCAACACCCTCGATCTCTCTGCAGTGCCCATCATCCACGAAAAGACCCACCTGCCCATCATCGTGGACCCCAGCCACGCCACCGGCAAGGCCAATCTGGTCGAGCCTATGATGATCGCCGCCGTGGCCGCCGGTGCCGACGGTCTGGAAGTGGAGGTTCACTACGACCCGCAGCACGCATGGAGCGACGGCGCACAGTGCCTGACCCCGGATTCCTTCGCACAGGCCATGGCAAAGTGCCGTCAGGTGGCATGGGCCATTGGCCGGGATATGTAACGGCCTATGCTGGTAACGATTCAGAACGCGCGTCCCGTGGGCGGCACCATCACTGCCCCACCCAGCAAGAGCATGGCCCACCGTGCTGTGCTCTGCGCGGCACTGGCCGAGGGCCGCAGCCACATCACGAACCTCGAATTCAGCAAGGACATTTCTGCCACGCTGGGCGCAGCGGCACAGCTGTGCGCTCGTGTGCGCACCGGCGCAGACGACGCTGTGGTGGAAGGGCTGGGGCATTTTGTGCCCCTTGCCGCGCCGGTGGACTGCTGCGAGAGCGGCAGCACCCTGCGCTTTCTCATCCCCATCGCCAGCCTGACCGGACAGGCAGTTTCCTTCACCGGCCGCGGGCGGCTGATGGAGCGGCCTCAGTCGGTGTATGACGCTCTGTACCGGGAGCAGGGCCTGCGGTTTGAGCAGAGCGCTGCCGGGCTGACCGTGGAAGGGGCACTGACCCCCGGCGAATACCGCCTTGCAGGCAATGTATCCAGCCAGTTCATCAGTGGGCTGCTGTTTGCTCTGCCGCTGCTTTCCGGCAACAGCACGCTGCACCTCATCCCGCCGGTGGAGAGCCGCAGCTACATCGATATGACCCGCTCTGTGCAGGCAGCCTTCGGTGTGCAGAGCCATTGGCTGGACGAAAACACTCTTGCCATCCCGGGCGGGCAGCACTATCACCCCTGCGATTACACCGTGGAGGGCGATTACAGTCAGGCCGCGTTCCCGGCGGTGCTGGGGGCCGCGTGCGGCGGCGCGACCATCACCGGCCTTGCCCCGGAGACGCTGCAGGGCGATGCCGCCATTCTGGACATCTTGCGCCGGTGCGGCGCGGTGTTTACCCGCACGGCAGAGGGCATCTCTTTTGAAAAGGCCCCCCTGCACGGGGTGGACATCGACCTTGCGGACTGCCCGGACCTTGGCCCTGTGCTTATGGTGCTGGGCCTGCTGTGCGAAGGCACTACAGTCATCCGCAACGCAGAGCGTTTACGCCTGAAGGAGAGTGACCGCATCGCTGCCATGGAGGCCGAGCTGCGTGCCTGCGGCGGCGTGCTGGAAAGCGAGGGCGGCACCATTACGGTGCACGGCTGCGCAGACAGACTGCACGCTCCGGCGGGTGTTCTGCATGGGCACAATGACCACCGTGTGGTCATGAGCCTTGCGGTGCTGGCCCTGAGCACGGGCATCCCCCTGACCGTGGACGATGCCGAAGCCATTACAAAAAGCTGGCCGAATTTCTTTGAAGCCATCAAGCCCTTGGGCGCGGAGGTGGAATATGCTTGATAAAACAAAACGTTATCTCGTGGTGGGCCTTGGCCTGCTGGGCGGCAAATACGCGCTGGAACTGACGAAAGCCGGTTTCCATGTGGACGGCATCAACCGCAGCGAGGGGCATTTGCAGTACGCGCTAGAGCACGGCTATATCGCCAGTGGCAAGACCCACGATTTTGAGGACCTTGTGAGCAGCGCCGACCACATCATCTTTGGTCTGTACCCCACGGCCCTCATCGAGTGGTTCCGCACCTACGGCCATCTGCTCAAGCCCGGCTGCATCTTTACCGATGTTTCCGGCGTAAAGACCGGCCTTGTGGAGCCGGTGCAGGCCATGTGCCCGGCGGGCGTGGAGTTCATTGCCAGCCACCCGATGGCAGGCCGTGAGACTTCCAGCGTGGAGCACGCCGCCGAGGTGAACTTTGCCCCGGCCAACTTCATCATCACCCCCACGGAAAAGAACACGCCCGAAGCCATTCAGTGGGCAAAGGACCTGGCCGAAGTGCTGGGCTTCCACCACATCTGCACCCTGACGGTGCAGGAACACGACAAGATGATCGGCTATGTGAGCCAGCTGTGCCACGCCATCGCCGTGAGCCTGATGTGCGCCAACGATAACTCTTCGCTGTGCGAGTACACCGGCGACTCCTTCCGTGACCTGACCCGCATTGCACGCATCAACGATAAAATGTGGGCAGAGCTGTTTTTGTGGAATAAGGAAAACCTCATCAGCGAGATCGACCAGTTCGATGCTGCGCTGCAGCAGATGCGCGCTGCCCTTGTGGCCGACGACCGGAACAGGCTGGAAGAGATGTTCCGTCTTTCCACCCAGCGCCGCGCGGCGTTCGACAAAAAACTGCCCGAATAAACCGGAGGTGCTCCCATGCCCAAGCAGGAAGGCCAGAAATCCAAGCTTTTGACCCTTTTGCGTATTCTGGAACAAAAGACCGACGAAGAACACCTGCTCAATGTACCGCAGCTGGTAGAGCTGCTGGAACAGCAGGACATTCTTGCCGAGCGCAAAAGCATCTACAGCGATATCGACACCCTGCGCAGTCTGGGGTATGACATCCAGCTGCGGCGCGGGCGCGGCGGCGGCTACTGGCTGGCCAGCCGCACCTTTGAGCTTTCTGAGCTGAAGCTGCTGGTGGATGCCGTACAGGCCAGCAAGGTTGTGTCGGCACGCACCAGCAGTAAACTCATCCATAAACTGGAAGCCCTCTGCTCCGACTACGAGGGCACCCAGCTGCAGCGTCAGGTGTACGTGGATGGCCGCCCCAAAAGCGACAGCCACACCCTGCTTTACAGCATCGATGCGCTGCACAGCGCCATCAATGCGGGCAGAATGGTGCGGTTCCGCTACAAGGACAGCGGCACCCGCACCGTCAGCCCGTGGCAGCTGGCATGGGAAAACGGCTGCTACTACCTTATCGCTTATCAGGACGAGAAAGAGCCTGCGGGCATCCGCAACTACCGCGTGGACCGCATGTCTTCCGTGACGGTGCTGGGCGATGCCCGCCGGGGCAAGGCCGAGTTCCGCCAGTTCGACCTGCCCGCCTATCTGCGCAAGCACTTCAACATGTTCGGCGGGCCGGAGCACCGGGTCACCCTGCGCTGCACCGCCGACCTGGAAAGCGCCATGCGCGACCGCTTTGGCAGAACGCCGCTGTTCGTGCCGGAGGAAGACGGTGCATATTTTCACTTTGATGTGCCGGTATGCGTCAGCCCCCAGTTCTACGGCTGGGTGTGCGGCTTTGGCGGCAAGGTGGAAGTAATGGCTCCCGCCGAGGTGCGCAAGGGGATACACGATATGGTGCAGGCCCTTGCGAAGCAGCACGATTAAAATGGCCTCCGCTTCGCTCTGGCCATCATCAGATGAAATGATATTTATAATCAGGTTCCGGAAAAATCTGCGGATTTTTCCGGAACCTTTTTTCACAGGGAAGGCCCGGACCGGGAGATGCAGCGTTTCCGGCAGGAAATAATTTCACGGCACCGTCCTGCCCTGTGGAGCCAGAGCGCCAGATGCTGCTTTCCGGTACGACTCCATCCGTGAAAAATGCAAACCCCGGCAGGCCGCAGCCTGCCGGGGTTTGCTGTTCCTATAAATAATTCTTCCGCTGAGCATGGCCAGAGCGAAGCGGAGGCCATTCTGAATCTCTCACTCCTCAAATTCCAGATCGCCGGGCAGGATCAGGTCCAGCTCGGCATCCGGTTCTGCCACAAGGCGGCGGCTCTGGTGGAAGATGGCCTTTTCCAGCGTGTTGCGGGCAAGACGGCCGTTGCCGGCGGTGCGGCTGTCCAGCGCCTGACGGCGCTTGTAGTAGCCCAAAAGCGGGAAGGTACAGCCCTCGGCAAGGCGGTAGCCCTTGCCCTTTGCCAGCACGTTGGTGATGTCCAGCAGCTCGTCTGCCGTGTAATCCGGGAACTCGATCTTGTTGGGGAAGCGGCTGGCAAGACCGCTGTTGGCGGTAAGGAACACCTCCATCTCCCGGGTGTAGCCCGCCAGAACGACCACCAGCTCGTCCCGGTGATCCTCCATGCCCTTCACAAGGGTGTCGATGGCTTCGAGACCAAAGCTGTCCTGCTCGCCGCGGTAGAGGCTGTAGGCTTCATCGATAAACAGCACACCGCCGAGGGCACTCTCGATGACGCTGTTTGTCAGCGGGGCGGTGTGGCCGGTGTAGCGGCCCACAAGGTCGGCGCGGGTCACTTCCACCAGCTGGCCGCCCTTCAGCGCGCCGATGGCCTTGAGGTACTTTGCCACCAGCCGGGCAATGGTGGTCTTGCCGGTGCCCGGGTTGCCGGTGAAGATCATGTGCATGGAAAGGCTGGCAGTCTTGAAGCCTGCCGCCGCGCGGCGCTGCTGCACCTGCAGGTTATCCGCCAGACCGAACACATACTCCTTGACCGCCCCAAGGCCCACAAGACCGTCAAGCTCTGCGCGGACCGCTTCTGCGGCCCCCGTGTACTCGGCAGGCAGCAGGGCAGACAGCTCCTGCTCGGGCTGGTCGTTCAGGCTGAACCACACACCCTCCGGCTTTGCGGTCAGGGTGACGGTGCCGGTAAGCTTTGCATCGGTCTGCAGGCAGTATTCACTCAGGGCACGGAACATTTTATCGCAGCATTCCGCAAGGCCCGCTGCGCCCTTTTCCTTAGAGCACTGGGCGGCTACATAGTCCCGCACATCGGCCCCGGCAGAGAGGGTCAGGCCAAGGCGTGCGCTCACCTTCTGGGCCAGCGCATTCAGCTGCTGCGCCGCCAGCGCTGCAAGGTCCTCGCGGGCAAAGGCGCTGGTGGCGCACACATCGCCCACCGCCGCCACAAAGGGCGCACCGAACTTATCTGCCAGCACGTCCCGGCCCTTGCGGGAAAAGAAGATGAGGTACTTGCCGCAGGGCGTGATGCTGCTCACAGCGCCCGGTGCCAGCGCCGTGCCTGCATCCACAAGGATGCCCTCCTTGTTCACAAGATACCGGCTGGAAAGCGGTGCGCTGCCCTTCACAGCAAGGTCTGCAAGGGTCTTGAGGAAGGCCGCATGGCAGCTCTCGTAATGCTCAAAGATCACGATCTCCCCGGGGGCGTGCAGGGCCGCATACAGATCCTGCAAAAACAGCTTTTCCGCACCGGAATTGGGGTAGAGGGCAAGGTCCACCACCGCAGTTTTGTCGCTCTGCAAAAGGCCCCGCGCCGCCATGATGCGGGCGGTCTCTGCCAGCGCAAAGTGCCGCCCCGTACCGGCTCCGCCGCACAGCAGGATCACATTGCGTGCTGCCGGGCGCTCGGTGCCCAGCACAAAGGGCCGGCGCATGGCGCGCACCACGCTGTCCACAAAGGCATCCTGCCCGAGGACGGTCTTTTTCACCTCGGCGGCAAGGCCCTCAAAGCTGCCAAGGTGCTCTGCGGTCACATCGGCAGTGCCCTTGGCAAGCAGGCCGTCCGCTTCCATATCCCGCAGCATCTGGCGGCTGTCCTCCAGAGCAGACTGCACCGCAGTGTCCTGCGTTTTCAGCTGGGCGTTCTGTTTTTTGAGCAGGGCATCCAACTGCTTCTGGTTTTCCAGCAGGGCAGCGTTCAGGTCCGGCACTGCGGGCGCTTTGGCCTTTGGCGTTTTGCTTTCCGGCTGGGCCGTTCCGCCAAAGCGCGGCTTTCCCCCTGCGCCGAACACACCGTTCATAAGGTTTTCCCAATCGTCGGTATATGCCATGGTTTGCCCTCCGTTTTTGTCGTTTTCTTCCAGTATAGTGTACCCGGACAGGTTTTGCAATTCCCTCTTGCAAAAAAGACCGCCGGTGTTTACACTTATATCTGATAGGAAATCTGCAAGAAGGAATGAAGAAACTATGACCGTCAAAACGCCCGCCGAACTGAAAACGCTGTACGAGAGCATCTCCTTTGACCTTCAAACCACCTACACCGGCCCGCTGGGGCAGGAATATGCTGTTTCCGGCACCCATCTGCGCCTGTGGGCACCCACGGCGCAGAGGGTGGAGGTCAGCCTTTACCGCAAAGGCAGCGGCGGTGAGCCCATAGGCACTCTGCCGCTGGAGCGGGGGCAGCAGGGGGTGTGGAGCATCTATCTGCCCGGCGACCAGCACGGACGATACTATACCTATACGGTCACAGTGGATGGCATTTCGCGCCAGACCGGCGACCCCTATGCCCGTGCGGCAGGCGTGAACGGCACCCGCAGCATGATCGTGGACCTTGCCCGCACCGCCCCCTCCGGGTGGGAGCGGGATGTGCGTCCGGTCATCCCGCCGGAGCAGCGCGCGGTGTGGGAGGTGAGCGTGCGCGACTTCTCGCAGGACGCTGCCAGCGGCGTGCGCCCGGCATGGCGGGGCAAGTTCATGGCCTTTACCCAGCAGGGCACCACCCTGCACGGGGACGGCATCCACCCCACCTGCCTGAACTACCTCCGGCGTCTGGGTGTGAAGTATGTGCAGCTGATGCCCATTTTTGATTTTGGCAGCGTGGACGAGGCAAAGCCGCTGCTGCGGCAGTACAACTGGGGCTATGACCCCACCAACTACAATGTGCCCGAAGGCAGCTATTCCACCGACCCCACCCGCGGCGAGGTGCGCATCCGGGAGTGCAGGGAAATGATCGCAGCCCTGCACGCGGCGGGCATCGGTGTGGTGATGGATGTGGTGTATAACCACATGTATCGCAATGAGAACCCGCTGAACGACACTGTGCCCTGCTACTTTTTCCGCCAGAACGAGGACGGCAGCTTTTCCAACGGCAGCGGCTGCGGCAACGAATTTGCCAGCGAGCGGCCCATGGCCCGGCGGTATATGATCGATTCCATCCTCTACTGGGCGCAGGAATACCACATCGACGGCTTCCGGTTCGACCTGATGGGTCTGTACGACGTGGAGACCATCAACGCGGTGCGCGCCGCGCTGGATACGCTGCCCGGCGGGCGGGATATCCTGATGTACGGCGAGCCGTGGCAGGGCGGCGGCAGCCAGCTGCACCGGTACGAGGCCAACAAGGCGAATCTTGCCATGCTGAACGATCGCATCGGCATCTTCTGCGACGACACCCGCGACACCATCAAGGGCGGCTGCTTCAACGCCCGGGAGCCGGGCTATGTGGAGGGCAGGCCCGGCAGCTTCTGGGATATCGGCGGCGCGGTGGCGGCATGGTGCCGCAGCGACCGTCTGCCGCCCCACGCGCCCAGCCAGATCGTGAGCTATGTTTCCGCCCACGACAACTTCACCCTGTGGGACAAGCTGCTGCTGGTGCGGTACGAAAAGCCGGAGTTCACGGCGGCAGACAGCACAGCCCTTGCCCAGAACCGGCTGGCGGCGGGCATTTACCTGACCAGCTTCGGCCTGCCTTTCCTGCAGGCGGGCGAGGAGTTTGCCCGCACCAAAAAAGGGAAGGGCAACAGCTACCGCTCTTCGCCTGCGCTGAACCGGCTGGACTGGGAGCGGGCCGAAAAATACCATGCACTGGTGGACTACTACCGCGGCCTGCTGGCGCTGCGGGCAAGGTTTCCGCGGCTTTCCAGCACCGACCCCCACGCGCCGGATGCCCTGCACTTTTTCTCGCTGGAGCAGCCGCTGGTGGGCTGGCTCCTTCCGGCACAGTGGGGCGATGGTGCGGCATGGCAGGCGCTGTGTGTGTTCTACAACCCCACCGATGCCAGCGGGACCGTGCCGCTGCCGGTTGGGCGCTGGCAGATGCTGAGTGACGGCATTTCTTCCAGCCTGTGGCGCGGCCCGGCAAGGGTGTGCGAGCACGAGGCTGTGCTGATGCCTTACAGCGCTACTATCTTTGGACAGATATAAAAAAAACAGGAGCGGATGGAAAACTCTCATCCGCTCCTGTTTTCTATTTTGTTCAGCTGTTGGAAGCCGTCTTTTCGCCCAGCGTCACATTGACCGTCTGCATCTGGCCTTCACGTGCGATGGTGATGGAGAGGGTGTCGCCTGCGGCATGCTTCTGCATCAGGGTGCCAAGGTCGTCTTTAGAGGCGATTTCGGTGCCGTCCACGCTCACGATGCGGTCTCCGGCCTGCAGACCCGCCTTCTCGGCAGGGCCGCCCTTGACCACCTCCACAACGTAGACGCCGTAGGCGTTCACGCCCAGCTGGGCTGCGGTCTGTGCATCCTCAACGGCCAGATAGGTGATGCCCAGATAAGGCCGTCCGGTCACATAGCCGTTCTCCAGCAGCTCCTGCGCCACCTTGATGGCGTCGTTGATGGGGATGGCAAAGCCCAGACCCTCGGCATCGCTGGAAGAGGATTTTGCATTCACAATGCCGACCAGCTCACCGTTCATATTGAACAGGCCGCCGCCGGAGTTGCCGGGGCTGACCGAAGCATCCATCTGGATCAGGGACATGGTGTTCACAGAGCTGCTGCCCTGAATGGTGACGCTGCGGTTCAAAGCGCTGATCATGCCGCCGGTCACGGTGCCGCCCAGCTCACCCAGCGGGTTGCCCACAGCCATCACGCTCTGGCCCACCTTCAGGCTGTCGCTGTTGCCCACGGTGGCGGGGGTCAGGCCGTCAGCATCGATCTTGATGACCGCGATATCGCTGGTGGTATCTTCGCCCACAAGGGTGGCGGTGTAGTCCTTGTCACCAATGGTAACGGTGATGGTGGAAGCGCCGTCCACCACATGTGCACAGGTGAGGATGTAGCCGTCCGAGCTGATGATCACGCCGCTGCCGGCACCGCTCTCCACCTGATTCTGGCCGTACCACGACCACTGAGAGTAGACCACCTGCTCCGTAGTGATGACCACCACGCTGGGGCTGACCAGATCAGCCACCTGTTCAGTGGTCAGGCTGCTGCCGCTGCTGGATGCTGCGGTGATGGAACTATCCGAACCGGATGCACTGTCGGCCGTAGAGGAAGGTGCCACCTGCTGAATGACCACCTTGCCGCTGCCGCCAAACTTTGCCCCCACAAAGCCGCCCGCAAAGCCCATGGCTGCGGCCAGCACCAGCGCCACGGCGCTGCGTACAACGCGCTTGCCGTTGAACTTTTTCTTCTTTTTAGGGGGCTGCGCGTCCTGCGGCTGTACCGGATGTACCGGCGGCGTTGCACCGCCTGCGCCGTTGTCTGTCTGCGGGGCGGTGTAAGCGGTCTCCGGTTCCGGCTGCGGGTCGTTGTACTGGTTGGCGGTGTTCATGCCGCTGCTGCCCACATTGGGATAACCGGTATCTCCGCTTTCGTTTTTATCCTGAGAGGAATAATCATATTCCCATTTGTTCTCATTGTCCATGCTGATACTTCCTTTCCGTAAGGGATACGTCCACAGGAGCCCTGTTCCTTTGAACTGCTCCTATTGTAACCATCAATTGTGAAAATCAATCGCGCGCGCCGTGAAGAAACTGTGAAATAAAGACGCACTTTCCGCCCTTGACAGCGGCCTTTGCGCTTGCTATTGTAAAAGCGTAAATTCAGGAGGAACACACCATGGAACTGCACCGCACAGACGAGGGCTTTGCCCTCTATAAGGAAAAAACACAGATCGGCTTCTGCGCGCTCACGCCCGCCGCAAAGGGGGCTGCCATCACTGCGTTTGGCATCGAACCGCAGTGGCGGCGCAAAGGCTACGGCTCCTATCTATTAAAAGAAGCCTTGCGCGCCTACGCCGGATACGACCGCGAAAAGGCTACCGTATTTACCGCCCCGCTGCCCGCCGATGCCGCAGAGCTTGCGTTCTGGGCAAAGTTCGGCTTTGCGGCAGAAGGCAGGCAGCTGGTGCGCCGCCGCACACCGGACCTGACCGCCGTCAAGTTCGTGCAGGACTTTCTGGCCGCGCGGCTGGCACAGCCGCGCCTTTGCATCGATGCTACCTGCGGCAACGGCGGCGACACGGCCTTCCTGTGCGGCATCACCGCGCCGGAAGGAAAGGTAGTCGGCTTTGACGTGCAGGAAGCTGCCATTGCATCCACCCGGAAGCATCTGGAGCAGCTGGGCGTGCCTGCCGCCCGGTATGAGCTGCACTGCCAAAGCCACGCAGACCTTTTACAGATTGTGCAGCCCGGCACGGCAGATGCGGTGATGTTCAACTTTGGCTGGCTGCCCGGGGCCGACCACGCAGTGTTCTCCACCGCGCAGAGCAGCATCCCCGCCCTGCAGGCGGCTTTGGAAGCCGTGCGCCCCGGCGGCGTGGTGAGCGCCATCCTCTACAGCGGGCAGGTCATCGGCACGGATGAAAAGCAGACGGTGCTGGAATATCTCCGGGCACTTCCGCTCAAAAGTTTTACCGTTCTGGTGTGTGATTTTGCCAACTGGGCCGAAACCGCCCCTCTGCCCTGCATCATCCTGAAAAAATAACGAAAACACTTGCATTATGGAGCGTTTTCGGATAAAATAGGGTACGTATGTGTAAAAAGACGGCCTCGCCCTCTCCGTCTTTGCTTCGCAAATCCACCTCTCCCAAAGGGAGAGGCCTTGGCAAAAAGATGCACTTTGCGTGGACTGCCAAGGGCTCCCACTTTGGGGGAGCTGGCGCGTTAGCGCCTGAGAGGGCGAGCCCGGCAAAGTCCAACCGGACATACTAAATGCAAAAATCCACTTCCTGCTCCACAGCAGGTTTATCAGGAGATCTACAGTTTATGACAAATCGTGAAGAAATCGAGCGCCGCCGGACGTTTGCGATCATCAGCCATCCCGACGCCGGTAAGACCACTCTGACCGAAAAGCTGCTGCTGTACGGCGGAGCCATCAATCAGGCAGGCTCCGTCAAGGGCAAGCAGAGCGCAAAGCACGCCGTGTCCGACTGGATGGACATTGAGAAGCAGCGCGGTATTTCCGTCACCTCTTCTGTCCTGCAGTTCAACTACGCGGGCAAGTGCGTGAACATTCTGGACACCCCGGGCCATCAGGACTTCTCGGAGGATACCTACCGCACCCTGATGGCGGCAGACTCTGCCGTCATGGTCATCGATGCCGCAAAGGGCGTTGAGGCCCAGACCATCAAGCTGTTCAAGGTGTGCACCCTGCGCCACATCCCCATCTTCACCTTCATCAACAAGATGGACCGCGAAGCCCGCGACCCCTTTGAGCTGATGGAGAACATTGAGGAGATTTTGGGCATCAAGACCTACCCCATGAACTGGCCCATCGGCTGCGGCAAGGAGTTCAAGGGCGTGTTCGACCGCAACACCCGCAAGGTGCTGGCATTTTCCAGCGACGGCCGCGCCAACGGCGTGAAAAAGGTGGATGAGACCGAGGCCGAGCTGGGCGATCCCGCACTGGACGAGCTGCTCACCCCGTATCTCCACCAGCAGCTGGTGGATGAGATTGAGCTGTTGGATGGCGCTGCCGAGGAATTTGACCTCGACAAGGTGCTGCGCGGCGAGCTGAGCCCTGTGTTCTTTGGTTCCGCTCTGACCAACTTCGGCGTGGAGCCTTTTCTGGAGAACTTTCTGCGGCTCACTCCCACCCCGCTGGCCCGCGTGGACAGCCTGACCGGCGAGACCGTGGACCCCTGCCGCGACGAGTTCTCTGCCTTCATCTTTAAAATTCAGGCCAACATGAACAAGGCCCACCGCGACCGCATCGCCTTTATGCGCATCTGCTCCGGCAAGTTCGAGCGCGGCATGGAGGCCTTCCATGTGCAGGAGGGCAAGAACATCAAGCTGGCCACCGGCACCCAGCTGATGGCGCAGGACCGCGCCATCGTGGACGAAGCCTACGCCGGCGATATCATCGGCCTGTTCGACCCGGGCATCTTCTCCATCGGCGACACCTTGTGCACCGGCAAAAAGAAGGTCCAGTTCGCAGGCATCCCCACCTTCTCGCCGGAGCACTTTGCCCGCATTGAGCAGAAGGACACCATGAAGCGCAAGCAGTTCGTGAAGGGCATGGAGCAGATCGCGCAGGAGGGTGCCATCCAGATCTTCCGCGAAGTGGGCGGCGGCATGGAAGAAGTGGTGGTCGGCGTGGTCGGCGTGCTGCAGCTGGAAGTGCTGGAGTACCGCCTGAACACCGAGTACAACGTGGAGATCCGGATGCAGCAGCTGCCCTTTGAACAGCTGCGCTGGGTGCAGAACGACCCCGACACCTACAACCTGCGGGATCTGGACCTGACCAGCGACACCAAGGCTGTGGAGGATATGAAGGGCAACCGCCTGCTGCTGTTCACCTCCGACTGGGCGGTGCGCTGGGCTGAGACCCACAACGAAACGCTGAAACTGAGCGAGTTCGGTAATATCTGAGTTGAAAGAGAGCTGCGGTGCGGGAATGTCCCGCAGCTGCGGCTCTTTTTTCATGAAGCACAAAAAATACAACGAAGAATGCCAGCCACGGAATGAGCTGCTCCCATTGCGGGGAACACTGCTGGCATGGAGGGTAAAGTATATGCAGAATATCAATATTGGCAAAAGCGGCATTCAGGTGCCATTTCTCGGCATGGGCACCTGGGCCATCGGCGGCGGCTCCTGGTGGGGCGACAACGACGACGCCCTGTCGGTAAAGGCCATCCAGACTGCTGTAGAGCAGGGCATCCAGTGGATCGACACCGCGCCCATCTACGGCCTGTACCACAGCGAGACCGTGGTGGGCGAAGCCATGAAGCACATCGACCGCGACAAGGTGGTGCTTTCCACCAAGTGCGGTCTGGAGTGGCGGCATGAAACACCGGTGCTGCACAAGGTCGTGGACGGCACCACCGTTTACCGCGACCTTTCTGCAAAGAGCATCATCGAGGATGTGGAGGACAGCCTGCGCCGCCTGCACACCGATCATCTGGATGTGCTGTACACCCACTGGCAGACCCCCGATTTCGGCATCTACCCACTGGAAGAGACGGTGGAAGCCATGATGAAGCTGAAGGAGCAGGGCAAGATCCGTGCCATCGGTGCATCCAACGTCACTGCGGACATCATCCGCGGCTACTGCAAGTACGGTCAGCTGGATGTCATTCAGGAAAAGTACAGCCTGCTCACCCGCCGTGTGGAAAAGCAGCTGCTGCCTACCTGCAAGGAGCTGGGCGTATCGGTGCAGGCATACTCTCCGCTGGAGCAGGGCCTGCTGACCGGCAAGGTGACCATGGACACCACCTATCCCGAGGGCAGCACCCGCAACTCGAACCCCAGCTTCCAGCCCGCCCGCCGGGCACAGGCGCTGGACATGCTGGCAAAGTGGGGCGACCTGACCGAGAAATACGACTGCTCTCTGGCACAGCTGGTGATCGCCCTGACCGCCCGTATGATCCCCGGCCTGCATGTGCTGTGCGGTGCCCGCACTCCGCAGCAGGTAATGGACAACGCCGGTGCGCTGAACATCAAACTGGACGGTGCCGATGCCGTCCGCATGAAGTGGGACGTGGATGCCATTTCCTGATGGTTTGACCATCGGGCTTCGCTCTGGCCGTATTGAGAGGAATTCTTCTTTTATGTTTGGGTCCTGAAAAGCCTGCGGGCTCTTCAGGACCCTTTTTTCACGCAAAAGATCAAAACCAGCAGATGATGCCGTTTTTCTTTATGACTCTTTCTGTGAAAATGCAATGCCGGACAGCCCACAGGCCGTCCGGCATTGCTCTTATAAAAATAAAAATTCCGCTGTTTATGGCCAGAGCAAAGCGGAGGCCATTTAAAATCGTCAGCTGTTCTCCTTCCAGAACAATCCGCCGCTGGTCTGGAACAGCATCCACGGGTTCACGCTCTTGCTGCCAAGCTTGAAGTCCATGGTCAGCTCCTCGCCCAGCACGCCTACAGCCTGCCCCTTTTCCACCGTCTGCCCGGCAGAGACGGAAAGAGTCTGCAGCCCGTACAGGTAGCTGCGCATCCCGCAGCCATGGTCGATGACCACCGTGTTTCCGGTGAGGGCCAGCTCTGCGGCCAGCACCACCACGCCGTTTGCAGGGGCGCGGCAGGGCTCGCCGGGGATGGTATAAAGCTTTGTGGAGTTGGAACGGCTGCCCTGCCTTCCGTTCACCACCCTGACCTGACCGTAATCCACAAGGGTGGTGTAGCTTTCCACCGGGTTCACAAAGCCGCCCTGCCACATTTTTTCCCGCGCGGGCGCTTCGTACAGGCCCCAGACTGCATTGCGGAACTGGGTGTTTGCCGCATCCGATGCATCCGGTTCCGGCTCCACGTCCACCGTGCCAAAATCCTTGGGCAGCACGATGATGCTGCGGGTGATGGTCTCGCCATTCACGGTAATGTTCACCTCATGCCCGCCGGAGGAAGCGTTGTATGCCGCCGGGATGTAGGCCCGCCAGCCATCGGCTGCACGCACGCACTGCACATTGCCAAGGTCGGTCTCCACAGTGGGTGCTGCATCGCCGGTCATGCCGGAGATGCGCAGGCCCACAATGCAGCCCTGCTCCACCCGCTCGGCGGAAAGCTCCACCTCCGCGCTGGCCTGCAGGGTGAACCGGAAGGCATAACGATACCAGCCGGTGGGCTTTGCGGGCTTTTCCAGCCCCAGATTTCTGCGCACTGCGCCGGTGCTGCCGCCCTCAAATTGGGTGGCCATGCCGCCCTCCGGCACCCGCCAGACCGATAGCTCTGCCTTATATTCGCCGTTGGTCGGGAACAAAAAGCTTTGATAATCGCTCACACTGCCCACAAATACAATGCTGCCATAGGCGTTCTGGATGGTGAGGGTGGTGTAGCTGGCCCAGTCCGGCAGTGTGATGGCCGGGTGGGCCGTGTACAGCGTGCCCAGCTTCTGCACCGTAAGGGTGGCGGGGCTGGCGAACACCTTATCCAGCTGTCCGCCGATCAGCGGCACCTGCCAGCACCAGCCGTTGGGTTCCAGCGCTTCGGTGCCGAACTGCGCGGTGCTGTCCGGGCAGCCGCCCTCGGTGGTAAAGGCATAGCTCACGCCCATCACCGCGCCCAGAAAGATGCCTACGCCCAGCACCACACCCACGAGCCAGAGCAGAAAACGCTTCATGGTACACTCCTTCTATGTAGCAAAAAGGGCGCACCGGCACAGCCTTTTGCAGACTGCCGGTGCGCCCGAAGGTTTACGGTTCGTGTTTTTTATTCTGCAGCATCCTCTGCAGGGGCAGCCTCTTCGGCAGCAGCCTCCGGCTCTACCGTTGCAGCATCGTCCTCGCCGAACAGCAGACGCTCGTACTCGTCCAGCTCCTTCTCACGGCGGTGCAGGTAAACAGCAACAGCAGCAAGGGCACCGGCAACAGCGGCCAGAACAGTGATCACAGCGACCAGACAAGATTTCTTCATAGGTTCAATACACTCCTTTTTTCGTTGAAACGATGTTTCAGCTTTCATTCCAGTGCTTGTTGGCTTTTATTATACCCGTTCCTGTCAAAAATTACAACTGTTCCGGTCAAAAAGGCCAAAATTTCATACTATAAGCTTCCTGTATGCCTTGAATGCGCCGGGCAGCGTATACTCGGCCTGCAGGGCTTCCCGGCTTGCCCACACGCAGCCTGCCGGGGCATGTTGGGCGGGCACATGCAGCAGGATGCCGTTCATATGCCACTCGATGTGGCTGAAGATGTGCTTTGCAGCGGGCAGCGCTTCCGGCGCGGCGGTGCCGGTATCCAGCCCCATGGCCTGCAGGCGGGCAAGGACCTCTCCGGCTGCAAGGGCTTCACCCTCCCACAGTACCGGCTGCCACAGCCCGGCAAGCAGGCCCTTTTGGGGCCGCTGCTGCAAAAGGAAGCCTGCCGGGCTTTCCAGCAGGGCCAGCGTCACAGGCTGCAGTCTGCGGGGCTTGGGCGCTGCTTTGCGGGGCAGCTCCAATGCAGTGCCCGCAGCACGAGCGGCGCACAGGTGGGCGAGCGGGCATTTTTCGCACAGAGGCGCACCGTTCGGCACGCAGACCAGTGCTCCCAGCTCCATAAGGGCCTGATTGTAGTCGCCGGGCGCATCCGGCGGCTGGTGCTCCATGACTCGGGCCGTAAAGGCCTTTTTCACCGCCGGTTCGGTGACGACGGCAGGGTCGTTGTACAGGCGGGAAAACACCCGCAGCACATTGCCGTCCACGGCGGGCACCGGGATGCCGAAGCTGATGGACGCAACGGCTCCCGCCGTGTAGTCCCCGATGCCGGGCAGGGCCCGCAGGGCATCATAGTCGGCGGGCAGCTGTCCGCCGTACTGCTCGCAGACGATGCGTGCAGCCTTTTGCAGGTTGCGCACCCGGCTGTAGTAGCCAAGACCCTCCCAGAGCTTGTGCAGCTTTTCCTCTTCGCAGGCGGCAAGGGCCGGAATGTCCGGCAGGGCGGCGAGGAAGCGTTCGTAGTAGGGCAGTGCCGCCGAGACCCGGGTCTGCTGCAGCATGATCTCGCTGAGCCACACATGGTAGGGGCTGGGGTCGGTGCGGAAGGGCAGGATGCGGTGGTTTTTGTAAAACCAGTCCAGCAGGGCAGAGGAAATGTTCTCCACTTGTTTTGTGCTCCTTGTTGAAAGTTAAGGGCGGGTCACTATTTATAATGCCCTCCGCGATGCTCTGGGCATAAATAGCGGAACTATATTTTA
>PVMP01000667.1_pt1 | contig 22718 bp, 15 predicted proteins | sample 1853391 | NCBI WGS metagenome assembly PVMP01 (sample SAMN08533512, study PRJNA380276) | Human gut metagenome, whole genome shotgun sequencing project. | isolation source: participant 2, synthetic long reads | host: Homo sapiens | collected 2017
CGAAATACGAGGACGGGGCAAGAGATACCCTTTTCCCATTGCTGAGCACGAATCGTGTTCGTATCGATCTCATCACCATCTGCAAGTTGGCGGAAACGAGCAAGACCTATTCCTACCATTCGGGACGACACTCGTTCGCTAGCCTCATTACGCTGGAGGCTGGTGTGCCGATGGAGACCATCTGCAAGATGCTCGGTCACAAGGATGTGAAGATGACGCAGCGGTATGCGAGAGTGACCCAAAAGAAGCTGTTTGAGGACATGGACAAGTTCATCGCTGCAACCGAGAAGGACTTTATTCTAGCATTATGAACAAGGCTTTCAACTTTTCTTTTTACAGTTTCAACTACATTATTATATTATAAGGACAACAACTATGAGCAGAAGTACATTTTCAATTTTGCCTTACATCAACAGACAGAAGGTGAAGGCAGACGGAACAGCCAACATACTTTGCCGCATCACCGTTGACGGCAAAAGTGCAGCCATTTCCACAGGCATATCCTGTACCCCACAGGAGTGGAACGCCAAGAAGGGAGAGGTACGGAACGCAAGGGACAACGGACGATTGGCAAGTTTCCTTGCTGAGGTCAAGGATAAATACAACTCACTTCTTACCACCAACGGCATCATCACCGTGGAAATGCTGAAGGCTGTGTTGAAGGACAAGGACACGACAGGAAGGTTCTTGCTGAACTTTGGTGATACCATCGTGGAATGGTATCGAACCTCAAAAGCCAGACAAACCTTTCTGCACAAGCGGACATGGCAGAAGAACCTGAGAGCCTTTGTCCATTCGTTGGATAAGGACGACATCGCCTTTGAGGACATAGACGAGAATTTCGGGGAGGAATACAAGCTATTCCTGAAACGAGACCAGGGACGCATCGACAGCTACGTGAACCATTGCCTTCTCTGGCTGAACATGTTGATGTACAAGGCAGTGGACAGGAGCATTATCCGCTTCAATCCCATAGCCAAGATAGGGTATGAGAAGAAGGCAGCCCCGAAGATGACCCATATCAGCAAGGCAGACTTCATCAAGATGCTCTCTACCCCGATGGCTGACGAGCGAACGGAGCTTGCACGCAGATGTTTCATTTTTGCCTCGCTCACCTCCTTATCCTATATAGATGTAAAGAAACTGTACCCTCACCATATCAGTGAGAACTCCGAGGGTAGGAAGTTCATCCGCAAGGAAAGAGAGAAGACAGGCGTGGAGTTCTTCGTGCCGCTCCATCCGATAGCCGAGAAGATTCTTTCGCTCTACAATACCACGGACGACAGCAAGCCTGTTTTTCCACTGGGTGAGAAGAAAGACATCTATCTTGATGTGCATACCCTTGGAATGGTGCTTGGCATAAGTAATAAGTTGGGATTCCACGCCAGCCGCCATACATTCGGAGTCTTGATGCTCAACGAGGACATTCCCATCGGCAGCATAGCCAAGATGATGGGACACGCAGACATTACAAGCACACAGGTCTATGCGCAGGTGACGGAGCAGAAGATTTCAAATGACATGGATAAGCTTATTGCCAAGCGAGAAAGAAACAAAAATCCAATGGCATAGACCTGCCATAAAGCAACGTTCCTTGGAGGCTTTGCGCCTCCAGCCACTTGGGCGAACCACCGCAGTGTGTTTTAGCATGGTATTAGATTTATACAGGTAACACAAATGATACCCGGCAAACACGAACAACTCGGTATAGCCAATAAAACGAGGCGACAACCTATAACAACCACACTCGGTAAGTTATACGTTGTCGCCTTGTTCATTTCACCCCACTCATCAAGGACATGTATTTCTCCTACAAGCCCTTCATTCTGTACGCATCACGATAGTTGGCCATCAGAATCTTCTGAATGTCGGACTCGCGGTAGAGTATCTTTCCGCCAAGCTGGATATACGGGATGACACCGTTGTTTCGGTAGTCCTGCAGGGTTCTTCGGCTCAGTTGCAGCCTGGCGCAAAGCTCCTTGTCCGTCATGAACCGCTCACCGCCAAGCATGGGGCGGTAGTTCATCACGGCACGTTCAAAATTGTCAACCATTCGGTTGAGGTGGTTCACGATGTGGTTCATCCACTCGCTGTTTCTTGTCATTACTTCATTGCTCATAGTTGTCTCGTTTTATTGTTGATACTTACGTTACTCGGTTTACTTGCTGCTTTGGATTAAGTGGCTGTTGTATATTGACAGCCTAACCTGTGCGCTTGCGAAAGCGCATGTCCTTTTTCTTGTCCTCCACTACTGCTACGATAGCCATCACGTCCTCCGGCTTGTAGTAGGTCTTGTGGCTGATTTGCGTATAAGCCAAAGTTCCGTTGTCCCGAAGCGTCTGCACTGTCCGTGGGCAGATGTTGAGCGTCTGACACACGTCCTGCGTGTCGAGCCACTTGTTCATGGTCTTGTCCTCACTGCGCTCACGGATTCTGTCCATGCGCTTCACGAAGTTCTCCAACTGGGCATCAAGATAGTTGAATGCCTCTTCCTCGAATACGATGAATCCCATACTTTTCTTTTTTCTAAGTTAATACGATGTTATATGTCGCAAAGCTCCACGCATATGCTGTGCTCCACGTTTGTGAGTGCAAAGATAAGGCACGGCAATCTAAAAACAAGCGTTTTCAATTTCTGTGGCAGTATGTTGCCGGGGTTTGCCGACTTCAACGCCAAAAACAACAAGAAAAACTTGCACGACTGCAACGAATACATGAACAATGATGAGTTGAGAAATACGTTGAAGTTCTCACAACTATCTCGGTATGCAAATAAGCAAGCCACAACTAAATTGCCACGTTACACCCAATCAGTTGCATGGCTGCACTCAGTACACTTACTTTGCACCCGACAATCGGTCAATGGTGCAAACCGTGACCACTATACTAACAAATAAAACAGCATAAGCTATGGCAAGAACAAAAGAAACGAAAATGTTTCCTGAACAGCAGGAGAAAATGACACAGGAGGTGATGGCTTCGCTTCAATCATCCACTTATGGTAAAGACTATGCCCAAGAACATAGCTCTTTCTTTGAAGAGGTGGAGAACTCCGATTTAGAAGTTGTGACAGAGAATGTGGCTGCAACAACCTCCTGTATGGAGGACGAGCTAACGAACGAAGCTCTATCGCCACCGAATCCGCAGAAGCGCATCAGCGGCAAGCAGCGCAAGGCGACATTAGAGGAGTACCAGCAGACCTTCCTCCAAGTTCCAAGGATTGACGACCGCAAGCCAGTCTTCGTCAGTTCCGATGTACGAGACCGTCTTGATCGTGTCGTCCGCATCCTCGGAGGGAGGCGCATGAGCGTATCGGGCATCATCGAGAACATCGTGCACCACCACCTAAGCCTTTATGAAGAGGACTTCGAGGCTTGGCGCAAATTGTGAGAATTAAGGTCTGCGACCTTGGACGTGGATAGCTGAAAGGCTGTAGTTCCAACTAACGTGTTCTGAGAGGGAGCGAGGTTATGTTTTGGGAACCCCAAAACGCCTCGCTCCACCATGAGGGCGGAGATTTTTGCTCCCAACGGTCGCAGAAAGTGAGTGTACCAACTATAAACAGTGTATCGAATGACAAACGTACAGGAACAAGACAAGAGAAAGGGCGGAAGACCGCCCACGGGCAGGGTTCGCAAGCTGTCGAAGTCTGTCACGGTGAAGTTCTCGAAGCCAAGCTACGAGGCTCTGAGGCTGAGGGCGAGAAAAGCCAACCGCAAGTTGGCGGAGTACATCCGTGAGTCCGCCTTGAACGGCAAGGTGGTCAGCGGACACAATGCAGAGACGGTAGCCATCGCCAAGAACCTCATTGGCATGGCGAACAACCTCAACCAACTTACCAAGCTGTCGCATCAGAGAGGTTTCCAGGAAACCCATGTGTATGTGGTGGACTTGTTGAAGAGATTGAAAACCGTCCTTGTCGAGTATCGGCAAGGAAATTCCAAACCTAATCCAAGCGGAATGAACAGAAGGGAGGATACACCATGATAGGCAAGCTAAAGAAAGGCAGCTCATTTGGTGGTTGCATCCGCTATGTTACAGGCAAGGACGAGGCGAAAATCCTTGCTTCCGATGGTGTTCTGCTCGGCACGAATACCGAGATGGCTCAAAGTTTCGAGCTGCAAAGGCAGCTAAATCCAAGGATAAAGAAGCCTGTGGGACACATTGCATTGAGCTTCAAACTAGAGGACAAACCACGTTTGACGGATGAGTTCATGGCTAAAATAGCCCTTGAATATATGCAGATGATGTGCATCACCGATACTCAATTCATCATCGTAAGGCATCACAACACGGACAATCCACATTGTCATATCGTGTATAACCGCATCAACAATGAGAGCAAACTCTTATCAGACAGGAATGATTACAGGCGTAATGAGCAGGTGACCAAGGCTCTAAAATCCAGGTATGGATTGACTTATGGAACTGACAAGAGCAAGACTAACACTCGCAAGTTACGCAATGCTGAGCGAGCCAAATATGAGATTCACAATGCTGTCAAGGATGCCTTGAAAGTCGTAGAAAATTGGCAAAAGTTCAAGAATGAACTTGCAAAACGAGGTGTTCACTTAGAGTTTGTCTATAAGGACAAGGAGCGAACCAAGGTACAAGGCATCCGTTTCAGCAAGGATGGATATAGCTTCAAGGGTACGCAGATTAGCCGAGGCTATAGCTTTGGCAAGCTGAATGCGAGATTTGAGGGAACGGAGAACCTTTTATCAGCAAGAGCCAGCTCTGCTCAGCAATATGAGCAGGGCTGTCGCAAGAATGAGCAGGTGCCATCCATATCGGAGAGCAGCCAGGACCCTTGGGACGGTATTTCTTCCATCGGCTTGTTCACTCCGTCTAATGCCCAAACTTATGAGTCATTCCCAAAGGATGAATCCACCAAGAAGAAAAAGAGGAAACGCAGAAGAGGCTTTAGCCTTTGATGCAAGTTACAAACCATTCAAACAACACCAGAACTATGAAAGAAGAAATGTTGGAAGCCATCTATGGCACAGTTGAGAGATTGGAGCAGAAAGTCGATGAACTTTCTGCTTCACCAAAGAACGCAGGAGCGGAAACTGTTCCTGCAAGTAATGACACAACCAGATTGGAGAACTCAATCATTGCAATGTTTGGTAAAGAAGAGGAAGCCATTGGTAAAATATCCAAATTAAGAGATGCCATAGGCATTTTTGCCGACCTAATCAAAGCGGAACTTGGTAAAAATGAACAGCGAAGCAAGTTCTTGGTTGATGCAGTCAAGCAGATGAGACAAGAGAACAATGTTTCCTCGAAAGCATTGCAGGACAAACTTGAAGTGATGAAAAATGTTCCTCAGAAGAAAATTATAACCCATCGCTTAGAACCAACTTCAAAGTATGTTCTTCTTTTCATCGGGGGCTTGGCTCTATCTCTTATCATCTCTATTTGGGGCAACCTCACACAATGGCGAGAGCACCAAGATTGGGAGGAGGCAGACTTGAAATATCGTGCTTTGAAGATGGTTCTTCCATCTAACGACCCCAATGTTCGATACATCGAAAAGAACTTTTCTGTATGCCCAAATAAAGAAGTTATTGAGAAAGTGAGAACTCATGTAAATATTTACGAGGACTCAATTCGCTATCATAACGAAATGATACAGATGGCAGCAATTAAAGATAGCATTGCTAATAGCCTATTTAAAGAGGTGAATGAAATTAAAAAGAAAATTAATCAGAAATAATAGACAACGACCAACGGGTACAAGCGCATTCTTCGCTTCGAATCGGGTAGGAGGTAAATGCTAATCATAAAAGGCAGTTGCCTCCTATTTTCACATTTACCGACCTCCCACACCAGGCTTATTAGGGACTTGCCTCATTAGATAAGCTCATGCCGAGCATACCAACAAAAAAAACGTGGGTACTCATAGGCTTATCCACGGATTTTTATTTAAATGGAGAAAATAGTATAAATCTTCATTATTGGGAAAACTATACTGAACAAAATGCAAATAAACTGCATTAAACTATAACAGTGATAGCATGACACAGTTTATTTTACACTCTCGACACTTTTATAGCTTTACACAGTTTATTTTACACTCTCCTCATCTCAATATAATTGGTAAATTTATTTTTCAGTCAACCAATTTTTACGGATTTTCCCATACTCATCCCAGTTCCAATAACAATTTATTTTTACTGGGTAACATTTTCGGTTCGGGATATCCAACATTGAAAGCTGCTCTAAATTGTATATTGGTGTCAAATCCATATCTTCTATTAAGAAATTTTTTCCAAATAAAGCAAGAGCTTTAATCCTTTTTAAACTAGCCAAAGACTTGATTGAAGCCAATTTATCTGTTTCTATAATAACAACCTCAATATTTTTTGAGTTTGCTAAAAAGTTGATGTCGTGAAGGTTTTTGACGCCTCTAATCTCTATTCTTATTAAATTTCTAAGAAAAGAAATGTCCGAAAACGACTGTACCTTTTTGCAATTTAGTATAGTTAAACTTTTAAGTTGCAATAGTTCCTTCGCAAAAGATAGAGATGTTATATTGGAATTAGCTATTGTTAAATCTTTCAGGTTTTTCAAATTTCCAATACAATGCTTATCCCCAATTTTAAAATCATCAATATATAGTTTTTCTATACTATTACAAGAAAATAAAGAATCATTTCGTTTATCACCATAACAAAACACATTTTTTAGATGGTAAAAGGCATGATAATCAATATCATTAGCATTGGGTAAATTCAAACACAATGTTACCAACTCATGCTGTTGTTCAACATTTTTAATTCCAACAGAATGAGTATCTATTATTTCTAATGTTTCTATCGGCTTTATATATCGTAAAAAAGTATAGTCTGAACATTTCCATCCCAATGAATAGTTCAGGAATAAATGCTTTATTTCATTTTTTTGGATGATGTTTACAAACGAATCTTTCCATTCACTGTAAATAACCAAACCTAATCCATTTAATTTTTCCTTATTATATGGATTCTCTGTTACTATTCTATATTTTTCTTTATACCACATATTTCATTGTTATTATGATGTGCAGTTTTTACAAAGCATAACTTCGTAAATTCTGCACATCATTTACTTTTAATTTTTACTTTATTGGTTTAACTTTATATTTGCTCCAATCAGAAGGGCGTATTTCATTTCTTTTATTGTCCAAATGTTGTACACCTCCTCTTTGATTCATTGCATTTTGTTCAGCAATTGGTCCCGCCTTAGGCTTTTTGGAATCATAATGACCTATGATTTTTGCTTTTGTTCGGTCTCTTCCATCTGTATTCTCATTCATTCTTCTTTTAAAATTATTAGACCTACCAATATAAGGTTTTCCACTCTTTGTTGCAGAACCAGGGACTTCATAAATAACATTTTTATATTTGTTTTTATTTAGTAATTTTTCAAAAAACTTTTTAACGCCTCCTCCTGTCAACGCAGCACCAGTAATATTGCCTAAATCTTCACCAACCTCATATTTTTGCCCAGCTGAAGCATTTCCATTTAAGACAGCTTCATATGCATCAATTTTTTCACCAACTATAGTTTTTATAGAACCTATAGGATCATTTACAAGTATTTTTACACCTTCATTGATTTCATTTCTAAGATCTCTGTCTGTTGTATAATCAAATGTAAATTGAATTATTCCTAAAGGTGAGGCTCCAACCACGCCATCAATATATCCTGCTGCAAATGGACTTAAATTTATGCCTAATTGCTTTATTAATTCAGACGCTTTTGGACTTTCTCCATTTGGATCAATAAATATGATAGGATTGTTAAATGAATAAACATATCCAGAAACATTACTGAATTTCTCCGCTAATGGATCTACTGAAATCCAAAGGTTTATCCTTGGGTCATAGTACCTCGCCCCATAGTAATACAAACCTGTCTCCTCATCGAATTCCTTCGCATTGAAAAGATAAGGCGTATTCCAAATGTTGTTGCGCTCCTCAACGAACACTTCACCGAAAGGAACATACTCGATATGCTGCACCACCTCGCCTTCAAGGTTGGTGATGTAACTACTGCTACCCAAGTGGTCTGGGTGGTAGTAGAACTGCATTTTCTCGTATGAGTCGCCTTCTTGGAAGTTGTTCTTCGCTGCTCGTGCCATAGCACGTGCCTGCGCAGCCTCCAAGCTGCCGTCATTGCAGCAGAAGCCCTTGCCATCGACATAGTCGTTGTTGTCCTCTCCATTGTACGGTACTGCAAAGGTTGCATAATTATCCTTGATAACCTGCAACTGCTGGACATATTTTTGCTTATAGTCAACAGAAAGTCCATCAGTCTCACTACCTGCATACTGGATGCGGCGTGGATCTGAGCCGTAAGAGTCGAAGTCACCAATCTTGGAAACGACACGCTGACTACCTATATAGATATGCTTTGTATAGCGTCCGCCTTGGTTAGCAACGAGATAAGGTGATACATAGAGTGAGAACTTGGCGGTGTTCGTGCGACCTCCAGCAAACTCAGAGTTCACATAGACTTGGTCACTCTCGCCCGATGTCTTCACCGTGCGTTCTCCGTCTGCGTCATACCAATAGTTGGTCACGAAGCCATTGTCGTCAGAAGCAAGGAGACGGTTCTCCTCATCCCATTTGAGTTTGCGTTCCGTGGTCTTCTCGTCAGCCACGCCATCCTTCTTGGTACGGCTTGTGTTGACATAAACAAGATTACCGTTGGCATCATACTCATAGGCATGATTGTTGTTCACATTCTCGCTTTCTGAAGGTGTCTCTTCCGTGCGATAATTCACATCCTTCACATTGGCAAGCTGGAATTTCTTGCCTGCATCTGTTCCGTATGTATAGGTTAGGTCATAGCCAGCATTCAATGTACCATTGAACTGCACATTGTTCTGTGTAAGGATTTGACGCTTCGATGTGATACGGTGCATATTGTCGTAACCCATCGCAAGAGTGTAGCTTGCGGTCTTGTTGTCAGCACCAGTATATGTACCTGTTGCACTGACAAGACGGTAGAGAGCATCGTATGTATAGGTATGCGCCATCTGTCCGCCAGCCTTTCCACTTTGTGGAACTGACGCACCGTTTACCACGCTGAGCACATTGCTCACCGCATCGTAAGTGTAAGCGTTATCCATAATGGTGTTGCCACCACTGTTCACGGTGAGGTTCTGCAATCTACGACGCTGTGGGTCATAGGTGTAGAATGTCTCTGCACCGTTGCAATACTTCAAGTATGTGTGCTGCTCGAACTTGTCATAGCCAATCTTGCTTACATAATCGTAGCCGTATGACTTGTAGCCATGAACCTTTTCAAGCTGACCACCGAGATTGTAAGAGTAAGTAATCTTCTCCTCATCAGGATAGATCATCTCCAACAGACGGTTGTGGCTGTCATAAGTCCATTGCGTCACGTAGGTTGCTATCGCCTGGTTAGGCACAATCATCGTGCGGCGGGTCTTTGTTACTTCCCCCATCTTGCCATAGAAGTATTCGATGGCACCCGTTCCGTCCTCACGGAGCATCAAGCGACCGATACGGTTCTGAGAGGCGTTGCGACCACCATAATAATACTTCACGTTGTTCTCCGGATGGTCTGGGTAGTTGATACCCGTCAGACGCTGATAGTCATAATCGTAGGTGATGAACTTGCCTTCCTTCGCAAGGTTGGCAGTCTGCTTTGTAAGCACATTGCCGAGAGCATCATAAGTGAAACTTGTAATGCCGCTTGCAGGATGGTTCACCTCCGTACGGCGGTCACCCATGTCGTAAGTCGAGGTCGTTACATTGCCCTCCGTGTCGGTGACACGAACAAGGCGCTGTATGCCGTCATACTCAAACGAGGTGGTAATCTCACCGTCAGGACCACTCTTCTGAATGGTCTTCACCGTCTTGCCACTGCCGTTGGTATGTGTTGCCTGCACATTATCAAGCGCATCCGTTACGGTTGTAACGAGAGTATGACTGCTATTGTCAACTGTATATGCCGTAGTTGTCGTAGAGTTGTCCGGCAATGCCACTGAGGTTGCACGGTCGAGCACGTCATAGACTGTGACGGTAGGAGATACATTGTCAAATGACTTGTTGAATGTGGACTTCGAGCCTGTTCCTTCCGTTGTAGGATAGAATGCCTTTGCCACACGTCCAAAAGCGTCATATACGTTTCTGCCGCTGACAATCATCACGTTCTCGTCCTTGGCAGAGCTTCCCTTGGATGCACTTGTCACAACACCGTCCTTCTTCACCTGCACGGCTCTTCCGAAGCCGTCAACGAAAGTAACGGTCTCCAAGTCATCGTTAGGATGCTGGATGTCGTAGTGCTTGGTCACGGCGTATGCAGGAGCGGTAATGCCACTCTCACCAAAGGTAGCCAATGGCTGATACTCAAAGGCGATGGCATAAGGCACGCCCGTAGCCAACTCGTTAGGACCACGCACGCCAGTAATGCGACCGAGGTCGTCAACATCAGTCTCGTAGTAGAAGTTGTTGAGGTCACGATGCTCCTTGGCAATGCCATAGCGATAGTCAAAATTGCCTTGCTCGCTGCGGTAGCCCCACGCATCGTCAATGCGCTCAACATACATGTTCATCTCAGGCTCATAGCGGTACTTGTACCACATACGCTGTCCCTTGCCGTTGGCAGGGAGAGTCTTCTGGATGATGTTGCCGTAAGAGTCGTACTTGTAATCAGTAACTGCAGCACCGTCATTCAACTGCTGTGTAATCTGCGTGATGTGGTTGGCGTAGTTGGTATTATACTTCGCCGTCACATGGTGATAGAGCGAGCCGTCACCGCCTGTAACAGTAACATCAACAGGAAGTCCGAAGATGTGCTTGCCTGCATTGTCGGTATATTTGATAGCAGTCGCATAATCGAACTTGCCGTTTCCGTCCTCGCCAAGACTGCCCTTGTCGCTGTACTTGTAGGACTTCAACTCACCATGATAGCCATTGAGGTAATACTCATTCCATGCCTCGGATGTAACCACACCGTTTGCCGATCCCTCATACTGCAAGTTTGCCGTATAGCGGAGAGGAACGAATGCAGATGCACGGTCACTCCAAAGGTTCACGTCACGCTTTGCGAACGTGTACTTGTCACCGTCGGCAGTCATATAATAACTGTCGTAGCGATTCTTTGTCTCGTGTACTTGTTGCCGTTGGCATCCTCTACGGATGTGGCGGTAACATTGCCCTGCGTGTAGTAGTTGGCTACATCGTAGTTCTCAACAGCCTGTCTGTAAACAGAATTGCCATTCTCCGTGTCGAGGTTCTTGGTGATAACCTCACCGAAACCGAGGAACTCACGTTCATGGCGGTCACGCTTGCCGTCCTTATACTCAAAGGCAGTTGTCATGACAGGACCATCGTCATGGATACCATCATCAACGGTAAGGGCAGACATTACCCACTTGCCACCAGGAAGTCCGTAGGTAGGAGTGGTATGCGCATAGTCGAGTGTGAAAGTTCCGCCCAAGGAATTGGTGACAGACTTCAACATATTGGTTCTGCCAATGGCTGAGCGTGTAACCTTCAACTCGCTTTCCTTCTCAGACTCAACGATGTCAAGATAACCGTCACCATCAACATCCTGCAAAGAGTAGGTAGGACGATTGATACTGTGCGAGGTTGATGCACCAGGGTTGGTTGAAATCTTGATGCTGATGACAGGAATGTTGATGGTCAAAGTGAACGCTGCATTTGCAGACTCTGAGGTAGATGCCGATTCGCTGAGCGCACTCACACCCTTCCAACTGATAGGCTCGTCAAAGCCGTTACCTGTGTTGAGGGCAACAATGATACCATGGTCGCTCTTCCATACCTTGTCTGGAAGGCCATCGGAGTTGATGTCGATAAGATTGTATTCCTCCTCACTTTCAGAGGTTACGATGCCAAAGCCTGCTGAGAAACTGCCGGAGGCCTTGTTTATCGACTGCTTTGTGCTCTTATTTTGGGTAGTTCCCCAACCAAAATCTTCCCCTGCACCTGCACCAAAATTATAGGAAAGAGACTTACCGCCTTGGATGCGGTCCAGCCCCCAGTCAACAGGCTCAGTGAAGGCATAGCCAAGGTTCAGTTTTACTTTCTTGTCTGAAAGAATCTTGTCGGGAAGTCCATCGCCATTGATGTCAATGAAAGATTCAACTGCCTCATCCGTATTCTTTGGCGCACTGCCAGAAATGGAGAATTGAGCCAGCCATGCAGTCTGCTGGTTCAGTATGGTTGCCTTGCCCTTGGAGATTAGATTTGTGATGCTTGACGCTGAAGCCACAGGGTTACCGCCATATCCCCATGCCTGTGAAGCATTGTCGGAGTTGCTGGAGCCGATGCCCTTATAGATTTCGCCGCTCAGTCCACCAAGAGAGTTGGTGTATTGAATCGTACCACCAGCGATGATGTCCGGGAAACCATCACCATTCATGTCCATCATGGTGACCTCTGTCTTGGCACTACCGCTCGCATCGTTGTGTGTGATACCAAGCGCACCGCCTTGCACTACCGTGCTCTTGCTGGACATCACTTGGCTTACTGCCGCAGCACCAGTACCTTGCAAATACTCACCTGCAAGTCCTGCTACCTCGGTATCGTTCTCCAACGGATTGGAGAGAAGTACATCCTGTTCTGTCAATCGGGCTGTACTTGCCTCGGTTGCAGTAAGATAGATGTCCTGTCGCTGACCGACCCACTTGTCCATAGAAGTCTGGTCTGTACCCAATGGAGTGAATGCCATTGTGAGAGGATCAACCTTGTCGTTCTCGTTTTCAGGCAATTTCAGCAATGACTCGTCAATAGGCTTTGCATATCTGCCCTCTGCCGAGTTATAAACAAAACCTCCCCAGCCACGGTAAAGCATACCGAAGCCAAGATTGTCATTCTCTGCATAGAATCCAGCAAGCACATTCTCTGTTACGAGACCTGCCGCATCTTTCAGAATGGAAACAGAGGCTGAAGTAACAGTTTCATTAGAGATTGCTGCCGGATAGCTGTATTCAAACCAGATGTTCTTTCCTGCAGTAGTTGCAAATCGCAGAGTATCGGCTTTCAAGATGCCATTCTCGATGTTGAAAGACTTCTTGCCGATGAGTGCATCCTCTGTCTTGGCGGTCAAAGTAATCTGACCATTGATGGAATTGTCAGAAAGGGTAAGCACTGGTGACACAACCATAATTGTATCAGTCGCTGTGGTCAAGTATGGCTTGCCCTCTGCCAAGGCATTTGCAAATGTCTTGTAGTGTGCAGGAACGGCTATGTCTGTTCTATGTTGGCAGAATCCTTGTAAGTTACGGATGCTTGCCAACCGATGCTCTTCCAATCAACATTTGAGGTGGATGAAATCTCAAAGCTGAAATTGGTCAGCTTTTCTGTATTCTCCAGACTGATGTTGAGTGAATCGCCATTGAAAGCCTCATTAGCCTTCAATGTACGAGCAAAGACAGTCTTCTCGATATAGTTCGGGTTGTCGTTTCCGTCACTGTCTTTCTTTTCATTGCTGCCGATGATGCTGAGAACAACATCGTCGGTTGTTACAGGCTTGTGGAAGGCACTGTGAACTTCCACGCTTGAACCATTCTCCACATTAGCGGAGGTGTTCACATCGTAGATGGCACCATCCTCAGGCTTGTACTCTGTTGAAGAAAGCCCGTTAGGCAAGATATTTGACTCGCCAGCGTAAGTAATGGTAGGCGACCAGCTTCACCTTGTCAAATGAGCCGTTGCTTGTTTCCTCAGAACCCGACTGCACACGGAAATAGATTCTGTCACCACGCTTGACGGCAACAGAAGATACTGCAGCGGCATAAGAACTGCCGTCACCCTTTGCAATAGTCTTGTTCCAAAGCTCATTGCCACCCTTTTGGATGGCAACTCTTACACCGTCTGCTTTCTGGTATTCGTCAGCGTCATAGTCACCAGTCGGAGCGACAAGGCTTACTTGACCTGCCACGCTGACAGTTCCGTCCTTTGGAGCCTGCCATACACGCACAATATCCTCCATCGGTGAGTTCTTGATGGCTTCCGCCTGCTCATCCTTACTGACCTCCATGACGGAAGTGTCAACCTTGCCACCATAGATGATTGGGCTTGGCGTGTCGGCACTGCTCAATGTAAACGTAGGCACGGCATTGCCAGATCCGTCAAACTCCAAGTGGTTGAAATATACCTTGCCATTGGAAACGAGGTCAACAAGTCCGTCACCGTTGATGTCGCTGAAATACTGAGTGGTCTTGGTCTTAGTGGTTGACTTGTCCGTTCCGACAACGGCAGTCAGGACATCCCAACCGACAACGGCATTCGCACCGAAAGTGTTGGTAGAACTTTTGGTTGTCGAGAAGTTACTGATGCCCTTTACCTTGATAGGCTCACCATATACGACTTCTCCGTTGTCTGTCTTAATCTGTGGACGATAATAAACAGAACCACCGGACTTGTATACCTTGTCAGGAAGTCCGTCACCGTTCAAGTCAACGAGTGCGGAAAGTCCCTTGCTCGTGTCGCTTGAATAGCTGTAAGAGCCACCCACGGTATTGCTTTTCCAAGGACTTCCGTCCACGACACCCACACCTGCATAGAACGAACCGCTCACGGAAGAGCTTGTCGTTCCGCCAAGTGCAGTTGGCTTGTCGCTGAAGCGCTTGCTGACAGTCTTCAATGGATTGACGAAACCAGCGTCAAGTCCGTCATCGTGCGTGTTCCATTTCTCGGAATCGTCCTTGAACGGAACATATCCCTTTTCAGCCTGCACATCATCATAATAGTCGAAGTTCTGGAAAGCCACTTCCTTTCCTGTGTTGTCATACTGTCTGACACCTGTGAGCATTTCCTTGTGGAATGCACCTTCCTTGTAGTCAAAGGCATAGCTGCGCAGGGTCTCGCCCTGGAAATTCACGGTCACTTTCTCCAACAGCTTGTTGGAGGAGGCGAGGAATCCATAGCGGGCATTGTTGGTCTTTACCTGCTTTACCTTGTTGCCATCAAAGAGTACAACGGTGTGCGGTTCCTGTCCTGCATTACCTGCGTGAACCTCCTTCAGATATGCAGCCTTGGCCTTCAAGCCGCCACGCACATCCTCATCCACGATGTCATACACATATTCTATATAGTCACCGTGGAGTTCCTCGACACGTTTCAGCTTCCATTCGGCAATCACCTCACGGGTATTGCCCGAAGCATCGGTGACATTGCCCTTTACAACAGCTCCGTCACCGCCATAGATGTACTTGACACCCTGCTTGTCTGTAACCTCCCAATAATAGTTGGCAGGACTGTCACCCTTGCGGATGATACGGCTGAAATCACCGCCTTGGCGGGTGTAGAACTGGCGGTCAGCCTTTCTGTTCATCTTCTCGCCACGGTGTGCGACTCCCATCTGTCCGTTGTCATCCATAGTGGAGAGCATTGAACCGGACAAGAGATAAGTCTCCGTCTCTTTTGACTGGTCATAACGAGGCACGCCCCACCGGGTGTCAAGCGTAATGCTTGGCACGCTGACGTTCCAACCCTCGCCAAGCCAACCGCTACCGCCCTCGCTGCTGTACTGCAAGCCAAGGCTTGGCTGCATACCGTTTCGTGCTGGCGGCATCTCGAACGGATACTGCAGGTTGGCAGAGCCACGGTTGTTTGCGCTTGGAGGCGCAATGACATTTATCTTCGCCGTCGGGTCTGCCGCCTTGATGTCGTTCATCATCGTCGGGGCAAAGCCTTCGGTCTGCGGTGACTCCGGGGCCTGTATCACGCCGTTGATCATGTCGGTGAAGTGGGTCGTCTTTGAAACGACACACTCTTCCTTCTTGTCCACACGCACACGCTCCAACGCAACCCAATGCTTCTCGGCCGGGTCGTAGTAATAGGTACGGATGTCGTCCTCGGTATAGCCGCTTGGTATTCTCGTGCGGTCATACTTTATCTTGACAGTCGCGCCCTCGCCTGTGAAGTGTGTTCCGTGAGGGAGAAAACGGTAGCCATGTCCTCCTGCCGTGACGTTGGTCATGGCAAAGTCAAGCTCAGGAACATTCTCCTCTCCGATAGAGTTCACGGAAAGGCTTCTGTTCCGAATGAGGTCTTTCTGAAGAACGACCAGTTTGCTACCTCCTACGGAGATACTGTCAGAGACACCCTTCTTGAAGAGTTTTCTCACGGCTGTCCCGTCCTTTGCCGAAAGGGACAGTGTGGCGGCAAGCATTAAAACCAATGCCAACGCCACCTTCTGTATATAATTCTTCATGCGTATCTTCCTTTAAGTTACTTTACTGAGATTTTCCTTGTATGCTCCCCATTCTCGGAGATTGCCTTCACGACATACACACCCGATGCGGGAACCTTGAAGTCGGCTTGCTTGACGCTTTCGCCTGTCATTTGGCGTGACACTACCAGTTTGCCTGATACGTCAAACACCATCAATGTGGCTGCAGCAGGCTTGTCCTGTGTGAGTTTAGCCTCGTAGATGCCTGTCGTAGAACCGTTGCCCTTGACAGTGAAGTTCTCGTCTTCTCCAGAAATGAAGGAGTTGTCAGCCTGTCTGTCCGAGCTGCCCACATGGTTCTCCCTTGCCTGTGTTCCGTTAGGCATACTTGCATCACACTCGCTGCCGACATAGACGGTCATCGTTGTCGTACACTTCTTGGGTGTTTCTATCTGCACGTTGCCCCTTGTGGTGAATGAGGTTACAGGCGTACCGTTTACGGTAAGATCTGTGATATGTGTCTCGCCCTTTCCGTACTTGATGCAGAACCGCCATGCACGAAGTGACCAGACATATTCATGATGCACGGTCTGTCCGTTCAACTTGTATGTGACCTGCATATTGCGGACTGTTACGCTGAGCACATCGCCAGGCCTGATGGTGACATATTTGGTTAGGCTTGTATATCCACCGGTTATGATATGCGCCTTGTCGCCCCGCACGTCGAAGCCATATTGGGTGATCTCGTCCGTGAGGCTTGGCTCCAATCCCACACGGTAGTTTGATTTTGTATCGTTCACCGTCCATGAGATGTCGCCAGACAGATAGGTCCTGGTGTCATGTGAGTATGAGGTGTAGAGTGCGTTGCCAGTGGCATAAATCTCGTTGCCTCCACCTTGGGATACGGACAGCGCATAGGCGCCGGGGGCAAGATTCGTGATTCTATGCGTGTCACCGAAGAATGTTCCTCTGGCAATGGTTTCTCCTTTTACTTTTCCTGCAACGGTGTCAACGCTGAGCACATAGGAATAGACTGGTGTACCGATGTTGATGCCGATGTCGATATACCCGTCATTGCGTGGAACTCCATTCTCGCAACTTGACGGCGTAGGAGTGGCATCATAGGAAATGCCGTCATAATAGGCGAATGTGAACACATCGCTTCCGCTTCCGTCTGCATCCCATAGGATATTGCGGAATATGGTCTTGCCCCTTGTCATATCAGGCTTGGAGCATCTTATGTTGCTATTGCTGTTGATGTCGAAATCACCTTCACCGCTTGGGTCTATGAGCATGACGGTACGCTTGCGGCAATAGTCAGAGAATTCCTTGTTTGGCGTGAGGTCATAGCTCAACTCTGCCATATAACCGACATCGTCTATTCCTCCTGTCCTCAAGCCTGCCATGTTCAAGGCGGACTCTGCTCCTTCCGTTCGGATAATGCCCACATTTGTGTCTGTGTCATTTGCATCCGAAAGGGATATGGTTCTTGTCGCACTTCCTGTTCCGTCAACACGCAGATAGATGTTTTTGCCTTCCTTGTGGATAGAGATGTCCGTTCCGTCAACATCCGTGGCGATGTATGAATTTGAGACCGCTCCGTTGATGATCGGATAAACAACTCCAGCATTGGTGAACCGGAATCCATACTTGCATGTGCTGCCACCGATGCTTCCGAAGCCAACGTCAAAAGTCGGGTGACTTGTCGGACAGGTGAACTCAAAAGCACCGCCACCTCCAACAAGGGCTGGAGTCGTGGCATAAGCTCCGGAAGCGGCTTTCTCTTGGATGATATTGTCAGTAAAGCCATTCCTTGACACTTCAAGTCCTTGCGCAGTCCATCTTGCCACTGTACTGTCGGGCTTTGACGGCACGTTGGTCTTGACCATCCATGTACGTTTCATGACATGCCACAGGGAATCTGTAGGTGAGGTATATGTTGCAAGTGCCACATCATCGTCGCCCCAGAAAGTAAAGCCTCTGTCCGGCATCGGATTGCCGTTTTCACGTCCCATGACAAGCAGACGGGAAGCGGATGAAGGGTTGTATGGATTTGCGTCATGATAAGTTCCGTTCTCCTTCAAGGCCGCATACACCGGACTTTCCTCATATGATGTTGCGGAAAGCGGCTGGGAGAGACTTCCTGCCATGTCGGTTCCAACAGCTGTGACCCTATGGTGGTAGGCTTGGTTCTCCGCCATATCCCAAGTCAGGTTTCCGTCGCTGTCAAGATACGAGCCTTTGAGGGTGATGCCGTACTTTACCGCCAGATAGCTCTCCACTTTTCTGCGCTCATCGGGTGTAAGCATCCTGCTGAAAACAATAAGCTCAGGGGCATATCCCCGGATGGAAGCATTACCGAAGAGCGAGGTCGGGAAATCCGTACCGAAGCTGCCAGAGGTGGAAGGTGTTCCGATGAATAATGTGGTGTTGGAGTTGTCTCCCCACAATGCTGTTGAAGGATTGCTTGCCTTGAAGTAGGACACAACGCGCAGAGCGCTTTCCTTAAAACCGTTCTCGGACAAAGAATCACTTGATTGATAAAGCAGGTCTTCACCCGATGCTGAACCATAGTCCAGTGGTTCAACACCTCTACCCCTTACGGCTTTGTCCTTGCTCAGAATGGCTCCGTCGCCCTTGCGGCCGTCAAGAGCATAGACAACCATATCCTTGCCGATGGTTGCCAGTTCCGGTGCAAAGACACCGATGACGGTAGCCTGTGAGAGGTCGCCGTGCTTGAGTTTGGCACTCAGACTACGAAATCCGTCTGCGAGCCAGAGACTCGGATTGAAGTTGAAGTAATGGACTGAACTGTTCGGAAGAGTAAGTTCAGACTTGACGCCACGGCTGTCCAATAGCATCAGCCGTATGGAATCCCCAGAGAAATCCTGCCAACGGTAATAACCTTGCAGGTCTGAGTTCAATGGCGCAGTCTTGAACCACAGTTCGCTTCCGCTGACTCCTCCGGGCGTTTGCGCGAAACTGCCGAGAGCGAAGCCTAACAGTAACAAAGAAGTAAACTTTCTCATGCGCTGTCAATTTGGAGTGTTTGAAAAATATAAAAACGTATGCCTCTGCCGCGCAGGGAGAGACCAGTGAGAGAGAGAACGGACTGTTACTACGGAGAAGAATTGTGATATAGGCTGGCTCCATAAAGTCCTATTGTCACGTGGCAGGCCAATAGGCTTTACCACCAAACTAATGCTGCAAATATACAAAAATAATCTTAATAAACAGATATAATCTTTAAGAAATTTGCTGGTTTGGTGTTTTTTTCTTATGATTTCGGTCGATTTTGCAGAAATCTTTTACATCTGTTGTATGTACTGGAGTTAGTTTGGCAAAAATACACAAATGGTCACGGCTTCACTTTCTTATATAAGAATGTAAATCATGGTTTGAAACTGTACACACTCGGGGTACAAATGAAAACACTATATGCTTGTGTCGGAAAGGTATATATGAGCTGATGGTAGAGTCGTCATCAACAACAATGGCCCTGATTTGATAAACTCAGCAGGAATACTTGCTATTCATTTAGCGATGGGGTTATGTTCACAAGTTTGAGATTTCATGTAAAAAAGTCCTAATTTCCATATTTCTCTTCTTGTAAATTATGGGATATTAAGAAAAATATCGTATCTTTGTCGCAAATTTAGGCGTTCTTTGGATATTGCAAGGTTGTGAAAGAAAAAGAATATAGCTCGTTTCTAAATCGTTAGCAGTTACATTCTTTTAAATACTTAATTCGTTGATATTCAATCAATAAAAGATTTTGTTGTGACTCCTCATGTGCCAGGAACAGCGGCTTGGTGATACCACATTTCTTTCCCAGTCTTTTGAGCGAATCCATACAACTTTTGTAGTTGGGTACTGGAAACGCCCTACCGTCTTCACACAATCCACGATATTTTTCCATAATCTGCTTGGGATAGTCAAGCAGCTTGATGTTGGCTTCCGTTCCTGTCTTCTGTCGATGGATAACAATCCATTCACCTTCATCGAAAAATTCCTTGATGTTCTCTTCCTTCAAGTTGTACAGATCAATGAAAGCGAGACCTGTAAAACAACAGAACAGGAACAAGTCACGCACCATGCTCATTTCTTTCTTGTGATAGGTGTCTCCATCAACAGATGAATCTCTTCTTTGCTCAGAAATTCTCTTGTGGTCTCTTCTTCCTTGTACTCATATCGTCTGAATGGGTCTTTTACAAGCCATTCATTATCTATGGCACGGAATACCATTGCACGGAGATTGCGGACAAACACCATCGCAGAGTTTATCTTCAAGTGCTTGTCGGTTCTGAGAAAAGTCTCGTAGTCTGTGATAAAAGGCAGCGATAACTCTTTCAGAGCAATATCCTTCACATGGTAATGCGCCTGCAAGAACTCGCCCACGTAGGCACACCCAATTCTATACTTCGTGTATGTACTCAAAGATTTCATGCCAGCCTTATATTGCTTTTCCATTTCATCACGGCTTTGAGAATAGACTTTCATCAGTGTATGGCAACGATACTCCAAGCCAAGAAAGGCGTTCTTCACCTTGTCGGCAGTGACGAAGTTGTCCCTGTCCATAATCTCCTGATAATGCTTACTGATACTCACACGCATCTTGTCCAATTTGCGGTTCACTTCCAAAGCCTGCATACTCTTACCTATCATGCGTCTGCCCTTGGTGTCCCACAAATCTGGATTGGCAGTTGTCTTGCAACTGAACTGCGCCTGTGTTCCGTCCACTGTGATACGTCCCATAACTGGAACAGTACCATCTTTCTTTACTACCTGTCTTTTGAGGTAGAAGATAATTGAAAATGTACTCTTCATAACGTCATTCTTTTTTGCGTTCAAGAATCAACGACATGAATGGGAGTCTTCGAGGCTAAGCAGGCCAAGAGCGAACTCCCAAGAATTATGGGAAACCGTAAGTCTTCGCCATCACTTCCTCGGATGGATAGTGCTTGGAAATAAAGCAGAATGGCAAGAAGTTTGAAATATCAGGAGTTCACAATGCAGAGAAGTTGGAACAAGACTTCTTGGGCTCACCTTGCGTTCCCGTTCAATGAGCCAGTCGATGCCAAGAGCATGCTCTATCAATAGATGGACATAAGGTTTTGGCATTTCATATCGCCTCATCACCCCACAAGCCTTCTACTATAACAATCCACAGAATACATTCATCCGATTTGGCAGTGGAGACCAGCGAGCAACCAATGGTGAGATAACCGCCATGTTTCATAACCAATCATTCGGCATCAAGTCTGAGCAAATACTCTTAGACTCAGACCTCTCCATGCTCAATGAGGATACCATTCGTGACTATCGCAACTACTTCAAGCTCTATAGTCCTCGTCCTAATCTGATAGGCAATGACATCGCCGACTTCTGCAAGCGCATCGGAATTGCCGACAATGAGGGACATCTGAATTATGGTGGTTTGATGTGCTTTGGCAAAGAAGAATGGGTTCGCCGTTATGTTCCTACGTTTTGGATGGACTTGGTGGAGATTCCAGGTAGAAGTGTAAGAGAAGCCCGAACCCGCTATACCTACCGCATTCCCGAGCAAGAGAACCTTTGGGAGTATTTTCAGATTATGATTAGGAGACTGCGCCTCATCGTGGATACTCCATTCATGATGAACGACGAGGGATTCAATGTGGAAGATCGCTCGCAGTTTAAGATTTTGCGAGAAGCATTAGTCAATATGCTCTCCCACTTCGACCCTTTCAGCACCATTCACTCCTGCATCCATATCTACACCGACAGAGTCGAGTTCTTCAATGCAGGTGGCTATCCTGTGCCTATATCCCAACTGGGCAACCATCTCTATTCCAATCCTCGCAACCCGATTATCGCCAAGATATTCAGACTGGTAAATCTATCAGAGACTATCGGCTATGGTTTCGATATGATGAACGAGTGGAAAGAAATCACTGGCAATGACGTGACTTTTGAGAGTGATATTTGCACCAGCACTGTCACTTTTTGGCTGGATAGTGACAGAGTTAGTGACAGAGCAGAAGATGATACATATATCGATGCCACAGACAAAGTTGTATCCATTCTTAGATTCTGCAAAGAAGCAAAATTTAGAAAAGAAATATTTGAACTACTAGGTGTTACTTACCAATTCAAGAACTTCAAAGCATTCATCGAGCCACTGCTCCAACATGATTATCTGGAACTTACGGTTCCTGACAAGCCGACAAGCCCTAAACAGCAATACAGAACAACCAAAAAGGGACTTTTGTTCTTGGAGACTGTATAAACAGTAACAGAGCTAGTAACAGAGCTAGTAACAGAGCTGGTAACAGAGCTAGTAACAGAGCTGGTAACAGAGCTAGTAACAGAGCTAGTAACAGAGCTAGTAACAGAGCTAGTAACAGAGCTAGTAACAGAGCTAGTAACAGAGCAATAGTAACTATGTCGGTAACCATGTTGGTAACTATGTCACAAAAAATATAATATACAATGAGCAACTTAACATTATCAATAACAACCATCGGTGATTTACTTCTTCGCCAGAAGATAACGAATGGTGATAAGCCCATAGAAGATGT
>PVMP01000142.1_pt1 | contig 21910 bp, 6 predicted proteins | sample 1853391 | NCBI WGS metagenome assembly PVMP01 (sample SAMN08533512, study PRJNA380276) | Human gut metagenome, whole genome shotgun sequencing project. | isolation source: participant 2, synthetic long reads | host: Homo sapiens | collected 2017
ACTAGTACTATTTGTCTAATTTAGACATGAGCTGACGTACTGTTTCTTGGAGCTCTTTATTTTGTGTTTCTAACGCTTGTACGCGAGCTTCAAGGTTTTGTGGGTGGTTCGTCATGTTAGACTTACCAGGTTTATAGGTAACACCTACATTAGCCATAAGGTGGCTATTGAGTGTTACACCTGTAGTTAATAATAGATTGTCTCGATGGTAGTAACCAACACCAAGAGCAAGTGCATTGGCATTTTTATAATGACCATAGCCTGCCATATATTGAATGCGGTTGTCTGGATCGTAGCCCATAGGATGTAAAGCAGCTAGTGCAGCGGCGCGAGCATCGCCCTTATTGGATTCCGATTCGACGCGACCGATATTTTGTTCTACGCGGCTAATGTTTTGTTCTACGCGATTAATGTTTTGCTCTACATGACTAATGGAGCTTTGTAGTTGTGCATTTGTACTTTGACCAAGGGAATCGATCATTTGATGCACACCGTATGGTTGAGAACCGTTGATAGCATCTGTAGAGGTAGCGCTTACGCGACCTGCCGCTACATTAGTTATAGTCCGTTCTTTATCTTTAGCGCCTACAGATACGGTAGAAACAGGTGTAGTACCTGCATAGTTTACAGTCGTACCATTTTTAAAGGTATAGCTCGATGTGCCTACCACATCGCCATCCGTCGAATCGTTGCCGAGGATAACGGCGTTCTCTAATGCTGTAGTTACATTATTACCCATGACGAAGGTGTTGTTTCCAGAGATGTGGTTATAGTTACCAATGCTATAGGAACCACTTGCATCGATGGCATTTTTCCCATATTGACCTTGACCGAATACACCAGACTCAGTGGCCTTATCGGATAAGGTATTATAAGAACCGATAGCGAGGCCCTTCTTGGCATTTACATTCGTATAATGACCGATGCCGAGGGTAAAATCAGCTTTCACCGAAGAACCAGAACCAATGAGGACGGAATTGTTAGCCGTGCTATTCGCCCCTTGGTAATGACCGAGCCACACGTTTTTAGTACCTTCGGATTTCTCGCCCGATTGGGTACCCATGATGATAGACATGGTCGCTTTCGCATTATTGGCAGTGAGGGAACCAGCGATTACGTTGTTGTCGCCCGTGCCATTAAGGAAGGTTTTGCCACCTAATGTAATATTGGCGCCTCCTTTGGAACCATTACTGGATAGGGTGCCGATGGCGATGTTATTACCGTTCGAGTTAGGACTGTTGATCACTTGATGGGTGCTATTCGCAGCTCCTGCGGCGTGACCTAAGGTAATGTTGCCATCATTGGTGAAAGTCGTACCTTCAGCGCCTATATTGTGTCCCGTCTGGACGATGTTAATCGGCGCTGCAGAAGCGACTCCCATAGATAGTGCAGTTAGCACGATACCAGTTAATACAAAATGTTTCTTACTCATCGCAATACACTCCTTTGCATATTATGACTTCACAAAACTTTCATAAAAACTTACAGATTCATAATAATACATGAAAAGCATATTGTAAATGAATATTTTGTATATTATGGGTATAAAATACACCATAAACGGATATTTTAGAGAATGTTTATGCAATGGTATAAAAACGTTTAAGTCGAAACGGAAAAGGTTAATCTACATAGAAAAATGTCTTTATAGTTTTGGCTATATATGGCTCTAATTTCTTGACAGTGGTGGCCATTATTCGTTACACTAATATATATTTCATTTATTGTTCATGAATTTTATGTGTAGAGAATAATAAAACGTTGTAGAGAGTAATGAAACGTATTGTATGTGTTGCCTTGAGTGCCCTTTTGTGTTGTGTGGGTTCCGCAGAGGCAGAGAAGCAACAATTGCATAAGGGGGCAGACCAGTCTGTCCAAAGGAAGCATACCCTTGCTGTGGCAACGAATACTCGTGAGGAGCATGTTAAAGCGGCAGCTGAAGATTTCCATATCACTCCAGCGGCCACACCAGACCATGTGATTGGTGAAGGTGGCCCTCTCGTGATGGATCGCCAAGAGACCAAGACAGTGCAGTACAGCGACGTAGATGCAGTAAATCGCGCTATCAATGCGGTGGCTATGTCTAATGTATCCAATGCGATGTATGGCGCTAAAGGTAAACCGTGGATGAGACGCACTACGCTGAGCTTTCAGTTCCAAGAGGGGTGGAAGCCATTGTATTCTGTGGAGACGATTCAACCCCTAGGCCATTACGATGAGAAGTCGCGCGACGTATGGTTTACGCAGCAGCGTATTTCTCGGGCTTCCGATATTGGGACAACCCTTAACGTAGGTGTTGGGTACCGACGTATCTCGAAGGATGATCGTCGCCTTTATGGTGCTTATCTCTTCTATGACCACCGCTTCTTGCGTCATCACGACCGCCTCAGCGGGGGCCTAGAATATATGTCTGGTGAAAGCGAGTTCCGCTTCAACTGGTACGGTTCTGCTTCTGATGAGCGCGTCCTAGATGTAAATTTACATACTTTGGAACGGGTGGCCAATGGTTATACCCTCGAATATGGTAAGACTTTCAAAAATGCTCGCTGGGCGAGAGTCTATGTAGAAGGGTACCATTGGAATCAAGAACGTCAGACTGATAAGAATGGTTTGCGCGTTGGTTCCGAGTTGCAGCTCACACCGCGTGTGTCCGTCGATATGGGCTATAACAAGCCTGAGCATAACTCAGGTGGAGCGTATGGGAAGATTACATTCCGCTTAGCTGGATCTCCTGTAGCTTGGTATGGTGGTAAGCACAGTGTAGAGGGTACTATGAGTGTTCGTTCCAAAATGCTAAGCCTTGTAAGACGTCATAATACGATCTGGGTTGAGTAATAATTTTTATAATAGAACTCATAAAGTGAATAGAACTGTGATTCATTCGGCTCATTAATTTTTAATGAAAATTTAATGAAAAAATATCTATTATCTGAGCTTAATAAATGATATACTAATGATAAGGAAGAGTTAGGATTAAGTTTAACTGTTCTTTATAGATAATGGCTCTTATGTAAGGCCATTATCTTAATGTGGAAACATTACTTTTTTAGTGCCGTGTGATCGCCCGTTCATTATTAGTTACTCTCTGTTACTTCAATAACTATTGCGGTGTATTTACTTAAAAATCTCTCTCTCAACAACAAACTTGAATCATGCGGCAATCGTAAGAGGTTCGCCTTACCTCTTACCAAAAGTGGGTAGTTAATCTGTATGGATTAACTACCCACTTTTTGTTGTTAAGAGTATATCCCGATATATAGAGTATTTCTTATATAACCTTATATATTCTTATATATAACATTATTATATATAAGGACATATAACCTATAGCATTATATAGGGACATATAACCTATACCGGATATAACCACATAGACTATTGTAGGTTTTATAGGTCATTTACATGCCCGAGTAATACTAAAACAGTTTCTACTTTTAAATACATTTAATAGATATATAAAAAACTGTTTACAAAATGGATATTCATGCTACAATGTTCATATAATACTCATGAAAATATCGTGAATTATTTATATGTTATTTGTAAGAGAGATAGTAATTAAAGTACATGGAGGATACTCATCATGAACAAACGGAGACGTTTATTAACTATGTTAATTAACGGTGTGTTGTTATCCAGTTTGTGGGTTGTTGCAAGTGCGGCAGACACTACGACTGGCGGTGGTAGTGGCGTAGCATACGGCACTGGCAGCAGTGCACCTAAAGCGGAAAACGTGGCTGTCGGTAAAGGCGCCGCTATTCAATATTCTAATGGTGCTAGTGCTGCTACAGGCGACATTGCTGTAGGTAGCGGCGCTGTAATCAATAACTATGCTAGCCAAGGCGGTAGCGTAGCTATCGGTAAAAATGCAAAAGTTGAAAATATGGCAGGCGGCGTAGAGGCTGCCTTTGCTTTGGGTCAAACTAACTATAGCGGTGGTCTATTCTCTAGCGCTCGAATTCCTGCGGATCCAACTAAGGTAGTAGGCAGCGTAGCTATTGGTGATAATACCTTTGCTCGTACTGGCAGTACTATGATTGGTTCCCATAACTATAAAGGTGACCTTGGTGACACAACTGTAGATTCTGCCAAAACTCGTACAGATGCATTGAATGTATATGCTACTACAGTGGGCGCTAACAGCTTCACAAACGGTGCCTTTGCTACAAACACTGGTACGTACAATATTATTTCCAGTGAATATAATGGTGGTCGTTTCTCCAACCCTGTTAAAAACTTAGCATCCACTGTGAATGGTTCTTTCAATAGTAATGAATCTAAAACAGCTAGCAGCTTCTACTCTGGTATCGGTAACAGCATCGTAGGTACAGCGAACAGAACGTTCAACTCCAACGGTTCCATCGTGATGGGTGCAGGTAACGAAATTACAAACTCCGTTACAACGATTCCTGTTAATGCAACTGATGCAGGTAGTTCTGCTAAGGAATTTGCAGAAACATTGCGTACTGCTGTTAAAAACGCTAACGGTGGTGGCTCCACGATGGCCCTTGGTGGCGCTAACAAGGCTGACTACACGTTACGTACATCGATGATCGGTATTAACAATACTGTGACAGGTGTTAAGGGTGGTGAAAGCAAAGACAACCTTGCTATGGGCGTAGGTAATACGGCTACTAAAGTTCAGCACATGACAGCTATTGGTTCCAAGAATACTGTGTCTGATGCAACTGACACAATTATCGTAGGCGATAACCGTACTGTAACAGGTGCTAACAATACTGTTACAATTGGTTCTAGCGATGCTGGTACTACAACAACTGTGAACGAAGCAGTAGCTATTGGCCACAACACAGAGGTAACTGCTGAAGGCGGCGTAGCTCTTGGTAGTGGCTCCAAAGCAACAGTAGCAGCTGGCGGTATTGGCTATGATGTTAAAACAGGTGCTGCTTCTACAGAAACAGGTGCTGCATGGAAAGCGACAAGCTCTGCCGTATCCGTTGGCGACGTAGCAAATAATGTAACACGCCAAATTACATCTGTAGCAGCTGGTACAGATGACACTGATGCAGTAAACGTAGCACAACTTAAAAAAGCAGAAGAAAAAATCAACGATGTTGAAGCGGAAGCTAAAAAACATACTACAGTTGTAGCAGGAGATAACACAACTGTAACAGCAGGTACAAATGCGGCTGGTGGTGCTGAATACAAAGTGTCTGTAAAGAAAGACTTAGAGGATATGAACTCTGTTAACTTCGGTAAGATTACAGACGATGTACGTGCTCGTATCGATAAAGACAGCGCTCGTTTCTTCAACGGTAGCGAAAACATCGGTATTACACCTAAAGGCATTCAAATCGAAAATACAGATACTTTAGAGCAAGCGAACTTCACTAAATACGGTATGTATGCAAGTGAAGGGGATAAAACCGTTTACTACACTACAAACGGTATTAGCGCAGGCGATCAAAAAATCAATAATGTGAAAGCTGGCGAAGCAGATACTGATGCAGTTAATATGGCTCAACTTAAAAAAGTAGACGACAAAGTGACTGCTGTAGAAACTAAGGTTAACGACTTAGAGCCTAGAGTTACTGCTGTAGAAAATAAAGTTAATACTGTAGAAAACAAAGTAAATACAGTAGAGACTAAGGTTAACACCGTTGAAACTAAGGTTAACGATGTAGAAACTAAAGTAAACAATGTAGATACTAAAGTTAATAACTTAGAAACAAAAGTTAACACCGTTGAAGCAGAAGCTAAAAAACATACCACAGTTGTAGCAGGCGATAATACGACTGTAACACAAGGTACAAATGCAAACGGTGGTGCTGAATATAAAGTAGCTGTAAATAAAGATTTAGTAGAGATGAACTCTGTTAACTTCGGTAAAGCAACTGACGACGTTCGTGCTCGTATCGATAAGGACAGTGCTCGTTTCTTCAACGGCAGCGAAAATATCGGTGTTACACCTAAAGGTATCCAAATCGAAAACACAGATACCTTAGAACAAGCTACTTTCACAAAATCTGGTATGTACGCAAGTGAAGGGGACAAAACAGTTTACTACACTACAAACGGCATCAGTGCTGGTGATCAAATCATCAACAATGTGAAAGCCGGCGTAGCAGATACTGATGCGGTTAACGTTTCCCAACTTAAAAAGGTGAAAGACGAAATCACCGCTGCTACAGGTACTACAACAGTAACAGCAGGTGACCACATTACGGTAACACCAACAATCAATGGTAATAGCCGTGATTACAAAGTATCTTTGTCTAAAGATATTACGGACCAAATCAATAACAATACTACGAATATCGACAAAAATAAGACAGAGATCAACAAAAACCGCGATGACATCAACAAAAATCGCAACGATATCAACAAAAACAAAGATGACATCAAGAACAATCGCAATGACATCAATAAAAACCGCGATGATATCAACAAAAATGCAGGTAATATTGCAAACAATACTACAAACATCGCTAAGAATACAGAAGACATTAAAAACATTAAAGGCAATGTAACAGATATTCAAAACAATATTACAAACATCAATAACAATATGAACTCCTTCAAAGGCGATCTTTCCAAGATGGATAAACGTATCGACAAATCTGTAGCAGGCGCTGCAGCGTTGGCGGCTTTACATCCACTTGATTTCGATCCAGACGCTAAATGGGACTTTGCTGCAGGTTATGGTCACTACCGCAGTGGTGATGCGGCAGCTATTGGTGCTTTCTACCGTCCTAACGAAGACGTACAACTTAGCATCGGTTCCACAGTGGGCGGCGATGAAACAGTATTTAATGCTGGCTTATCTGTGAAAGTAGGCGCTCATAATGGTGTATCCCGTTCTCGTGTAGCTATCGGTAAAGAGGTATTGGCTCTTAAGAAAACTGTAGCTGAACAAAATGCACAAATTCAAAAATTGACTGCATTATTGAACGGCGTAGCTGGTACTAAGATGAAAGCTGACCATACTACATTGTTCCCAGACGTAGCTACAAACCACTGGGCATATGAAGCGGTAAGCGATTTATCTCGCCGTGGTCTCGTTGAAGGTTATCCAGATGGCACATTTGGTGGTGACCGCTTGTTAACTCGTTATGAATTCGCACAAATCGTATACCGTGCAATCCAAGACGGCGTAACAGTAGATGATCGCCTCGTTACTGAATTCAGCCCAGAAATGGCATTGTTCCGCGTGGACACAGTAGCGAAAAATGCTCAAGGTGAACCAACAATTGAACGCGTTCGCGTTAACAAAAAATAGAATAGATTATTAAATAACCATTGGCTACTACACAGATTACCTCACTTCTAAATATAATTAAGTAGTAGCCAAATCAAAAAAGCGTAACTGATATAGACGGCACTCTATACCAGTTACGCTTTTATTTTTGTGTGATTAAATTTTGAAAGTGAAACTAAGGCTTACTTTTTCTCTTGTTAAGTCGCAACTATGTCATACCTTAATTAGAAGTAATGTAATAACTTAAGTAGTGACGTATCAAAATAAAAAATGGTGTTTTAAGCTTGGTGTCTAAAATAGCCAAGCTCTACTAAATGTTTAATAGACTCATCGAGGTATTGTTCACTTGGGACAGTGAAGGTTTCACCATCTGCTTTCGTACGAGTGATGGTTAACGTTTCATCTAGAATTTTAATTAACTCAGCACGAGTTGTGGGCTGTGCCATTTGTTTCATGACGTACAATAGCCCTTCGTCTACAGTAGGATCCTCTTGATTAAACATATTGCCTAAGGACATATATTGTTTACCGTTGCCTTCGATGAGGGTAGAAACATATCTAATGAAACGTTCTGGGATGTAACTCACATTTTCTACAAATAGTAATTTTTCATATTTCTCAGCATACGAACGGAGATGGCCTAAAATGGTTAGCAAGAATAGCTGTACGTACAATCTGTCCTTGCTATATTCCTCATTAGGATGATTCTCAGCCATGTAGTCTACAATATCTTGAACATTAAATTGTTGGAACGTGCGCATAAATTGTTTGAGCGTAATGCGTAGCGTATCGGTCCAATCCGAAGGCATGCCTAAGGAATCTTCAAAAGGTGCCGCAAAGTACAACGTGTCCAGAATATCTTTTTGAACCGTTTCGTCCCGCACAATTTTGTCTCTATTGCATGGTTTTGTTAATAATGCCATGCGGAACTGTGTATCATAGACAAAGTCATAATATTGCTCTTTATCCTTATGATTACCGTTGGCAAGGGCTTTAATATTATCTACTACCTTATCATTGAGCCACGTGATAAAGGATTTTTCGAGGCTTTCATCACCGATATATACACAGCCCTGCTGTTCTGCACGGTCAATAAACTCAGACACATACACAGGATCGTTAAAGGTTTCTAAATATTCATGGCCCACATAATAATCATTGGAATCTAAGACAGTGTTGATATTGGCGATTTTGTAACCTGACCGCTCTTGAGAACGTTTATCCATGTTCATTGTCTCGCCAAGGAGTTTTAACACGTTTTTAGTGTATACAGTACGTTCTTGCAGTGATTGAGACTTTAATTGCTTTTCAGAGTAGAGCATAATATCTCGCATTTGCTCTAATCGTTTCCAACCGGGATACGTGTTGTAGGACACATAAGCGATGCCGCGGTCAGATAGATTGCGATTACAAATGCTGAGGATTTTATCCTTAACGCTGTCAGGTACCCAAGACCAAATGCCGTGAACGAGAATGTAATCGAAGGTGCCAAAGTCATCATCGATGTCCATGATATCTTTTTCTAATAAGGTTACATTGGTGAGCCCAATGGATTCGATTAATTCATTACCGTGTTTGATTTGTACAGATGATAGGTCGATGCCTGTGAAAGTTGCCTCTGGATAGTACAGTGCTTGTGGAATGATATTGCCGCCACAAGAGGAGCCTAGCTCAAGTACACGAGCACCCTTAATTGGCGCCGGATCAAGACCGTAGATGCGCGCCGTTGCAATTAACGAATTAATAGAACAACTAGCAAAGGCTTTAGATACATAAAGGAAATCATCATATGAGTCCTTTAATGCCTCAATGCCTGCTTGGTCAGTAGACGGTTGATGCGGAGGGGGACTAATGGCTTGGCCTTCGCTGCTATTACCTTTTACTATTTCTTCTGTGGTTTCTTTATACATATCTTTACGTGCTTCTTTTGGTTGTGTGTCCATGGTAAATCCTCATTGTTACTATATGGTTAAATTTTACCTCATTATGATTAAGTATATCATAATTTCTATTATATATAGGAGAGCGAATTCATAATTATTTCATTTGCAAAGAGATATATGAAATATTTATGAAATGGTTATCAAAGGATTGAGTGAATTTCATATATAGATTTTTTTTGAGATCAAAATTTATAGATAATATAAAAATAGAGTTTGAAATCGAGAAAAATCAATCTCCATAAATCGATTAAACCTTTATTTATAAGTTTTGGTAATGCAATTATCGAAAATAATAAAACTGGATAGAATAAAATAGATTAGATTTTATAAAATACGTATAAATCGTCAAAAAAATGAGTAAAAAAACGACCATATATTAAATTTTATTTAACAAAATAAAGGTTCTAATAATAAATTTTGGTGTTTATGATAAAAAGATGAAGTATACTATTTACAAGATTTTCGATATATGATATTCTGTTCATGACACAAAATGAAAAGAATATGAAAGACACTCAGAATGCCATTAAGTATGGGATGTTTGGCCTTTCAGTCTTTTGTATTTATTGATTATTAATTATAAGGATTGTAATTGTGTCTAGTTAAGAAAGGGGTTCATAGTAATATGAATAAAATCTTTAAAGTTGTTTGGAGCAAAACTAAAGAGTGCTACGTAGTAGTTTCCGAAGTTGCAAAAAACAATGGTGGTAAGAAAAAAGTGTTAGCTAGCGTATTAGCTGGTTTGGCTATGGTAGGCGCTGGCGCAATGGGTACACCGGTACATGCGGATGTAAACTTAGGTAATAGTGCGGTTAATATTACTCCTAACGGTACTTATAATGGTTCTAATACAGTGTCTAAAAACTCTGTTGTTGTTGGTTACCAAAATAATACAGCAGGTGGTCCTAGTGATGAAAGTGGCAAAATTGCTTACGGTGCTGCTAATGAAGCTACAAGAGAGTCTTCTTTAGCGGTTGGTAATCAAAACCATGCAACTAATAAATCTGCAAGTGCTATCGGTGTTGGCAATACAGCATCTGGTGAAGCATCTGTAGCAATGGGTAACTCCAGTACTGCATCTGGTGACCGTTCTATCGCAATCGGTTCTGGTGCAAACGCTACTCAAGGCGCTGCTTTAGCAATTGGTCGTCAAGCGGAAGCAACAGGTTCCAGTGCTGTGGCGTTAGGTTATTTGAATAAAGCAACTAACAATGTAGCGGTTGGCGTTGGTGTTAACAATAAAGTATCCGGTGAAGGTGCTACATCTGTTGGTTCTAGTAATACTGTAACAGGCGATAACTCCTCTGTATTAGGTCGTCAAAATACAGTTGATGGCGCTTCTGTAGCTGGCGCTGTAGCAGTTGGTTACAAAAATAAAGCGTCTGGTGATCGTGCTATCGCAATCGGTGAGGGCAATGACTCTCAAAAAGAAGATACAATCACAATGGGTTATAACAATACTGCATCTGTTGGTGGTGCTGTAGCTATCGGTCAAGATAACGTTGCGAACTCTGGTGGTAATGCTGGTAATACTATGATTGCTATCGGTCGTCAAAATGAAGCGACAGCACAAGATACCATTGCTATTGGTCGTGAAGCAAAAGCTAAAAACGATTTATCCGTTGCTATCGGTAATCGTACAGAAGCTACTGCTAATGCTGCTATTGCTATCGGTACTAATGGTGCTCCAAGTGGTGGTAATACCTATAAAACAACAGCAAGTGGATTTGCGGCTGTTGCAATTGGTATGCAAGCTAACTCTAGTGGTACTGCTTCTACTGCAGTAGGTGGCAAATCTTCTGCTACAGCTAATGGTGCAAGTGCATTGGGTCAAGGTTCTGAAGCATCTGCTGCATCTGCTACAGCATTAGGTAAAGAGGCAAAGGCCTCTGTTGCTGATGGTGTTGCTCTTGGTTCTACATCTAAAGCAACTGTAGATAAAGGCGTTAAAGGCTTCAACCCTGCTGAAGATCGTGATAATAAATACGGTGGTTTAGCTGGTACTGCACAAACATCCACATTAGCAGCTGTTTCCGTAGGTGACGGTGCTACTGCAACTCGTCAAATTACAGGTCTTGCTGCAGGTAAAGAAGATACTGATGCCGTTAACGTAGCTCAATTAAGAAGCGTTAACTTGAAATACGCTGGCGACACTGGTAAAGGCGATGTATTGTTGGACAATGGTACATTGACAGTTAAAGGTGAAGGTCTTCTTTCCACAGAAGCTGATGCTACTGGCATTAAATTGAAACTTAAAGAAGGCGCTACAATCACTGATAACAACGGTAAAGTTGTACCTCCTACTACAAATGGTGTAGCAACTACTGATAATGTAGCACAAGCTATTAACCGTTCCGGTTGGAATGTAACTTCCGCTAACAATGGTGGTACTACAAATGGCACTACTTCTGAAAAAGTAAGCCCTGGCGACACTGTTACTTTCAAAGCTGGTAAAAACATTGTATTAGACCAAGCTGGTAAACAATTCACATATTCCTTGAATAAAGACGTTGATTTGACTAAAGATGGTTCTTTGACAATTGGCGATACTGTAATCAACAACGGTGGTATGACTATCACTGGTGGTCCATCTGTAACTAAAACTGGTATCAACGCTGGTAACAAAAAAATCACTAACGTAGCTCCTGGTACTGATGATACTGACGCAGTTAACGTAAAACAATTAAAATCCGCTAAGACAGAAGTTAAAGCTGGTGCAGGCGTAACTGTAGCTAAATCTCAAGGTGCTGAAGGTCAAGATATCTACACAGTAAGCTCCACTGGTGCTACTGGCTCTACAGATCCTTCTAAACTTGTAGATGGCAAAAACACTAAAGTTGAAGGTGACGGCACAGCAGCTACTCCTTACAAAGTAAATGTAGAAGGCGACTTGGCAGATATCTCCTCTATCACAAATGGTGCTGATTCTGGCAAACTTACTTTCGAAGGTGACAAAGTTGTAAAAGTTGGTGGTGACAACCCTATTTCCTTAGATGGTAAAGGTGGTTATGTAACTGGCTTACAAAACAAAGATTGGGATATTACTAACCCAACTGTTGTTTCCGGTCGTGCAGCAACTGAAGACCAATTGAAAAAAGTAAGCGATGGCTTCAACAACACTGTTAAATTAGCAGGTAACACTGGTAACACAGATACTCAAAAATTGAACAAAACTGGTGGTTTGAGCTTCGGTGTAGTTGGTGCTAACAACGGTCAATACATCAAAACAACTGCTTCTGGTACAGATGTAGTAGCTGATTTGTCCGATGATGCAAAAGCTAAATTGAACCATACCTATGAAGTAGCTTCTGGTTCTAAGAATGTAACAGTAACTAAAGATACAACTGATCCTAATAAAACAGTTTATAAAGTAGCTGTAGCTAATACTTCTTCTGTACCTGGTGGTGCTTCCTCTACTGAAAGTGTAGTTAAAAAAGCTGATGCAGCTGGTGACACTAACATTGCTGACATCACTGTAGGTAATGGTAAAAACTCTGGTGACCCAGATGCTCAATACGAAGTTAATGTTTCCCGTAATGCTGTTAAAGATGCAGCTCGTGAAGCAGTAACAGTTAACAACGGTGGTACAACTACTGGTGGTAACTACACAGCTGATACAAATAACCCTATCACTGTTAACCCTGTGAAAGATGATGCAAATCATAACACTACATACGAAGTGAAATTCGATGGTGAAAAAGCAGCTAAACAAATTCCTTTGACATACAAAGCTAATGGTACTGGTGACCAAACAGTTAAATTGGACAAAGGTTTGAACTTCACTAACGGTTCCAACACAACAGCTTCTGTAGCAGCTGATGGCGTAGTTAAATACGACTTGAACAAAGACGTTGATTTGACTAAAAACGGTTCCTTAACAATTGGTGACACTAAAGTTAACAACGATGGCGTAACTATCACTGGTGGCCCATCTGTGACTAAAACTGGTATTGATGCTGGTAACAAAAAAATTACTAACGTAGCACCTGCTACTGATGGTACTGACGCTGTTAACTACGATCAATTGAAAGCAGCTCGTACAGTTGTTACTTCCAACGACAAATCTGTAACAATTAACAAAACAACAAATGGCGACCAAGTAACATATGACTTACATGTAAATGCAGCTGCTGGTACAGCATCTACTTGGAACTTGAAATCTGGTGCAGTTTCTGCTACAGAAGGTACACATTCTGGTGACACAGATCAAAATATTGCAGACGGTAAATCCGTTACAATGCAAGCTGGTAAAAACTTAACTGTTAAACAAACTAACGACGGTAACGGTAATACAGAAGTTGCATACGCTCTTGATAAAAATCTTAAAGATCTTACAAGCGTAACAACTGACAAAGTTACTACTAAAGAAATCGGCTTACAAGATCCAACTGGTAAAACTACAACAATCAAGAACGATGGCGACCGTATTACATACACTAAAGACGGTGACACTAAAGTTCATGAAGTAGCTACTCTTGAAGATGAAAAACACATCAAACCTGGTAGCTATGCTGTACAAAACGACGGCAGCGTAACTATGACTTACGTTGACGGTAAAGGTAACCCAGTAGCTAACGAAGAAGCTAAAATTACTGGTATCGCTAAAAACGATCTTTCCAACATCACTAATGATGGTAAGAAAGTAATCACTGGTCTTGGTTCTAAAGTTGAAGCTGGTGACAACGTAACTGTTACTGATGCAACTGATGCAACTACAGGTCAAAAAACATACACTGTAAATGCTAAATTAGCGAAAATTGAAGACGGTAAAAACACTAAGAAATCTGGTACTGGTACAGACGCTGATCCATACAAACTCAACGTTGAAGGTGACTTAACTGATATCAACTCCATCACAAATGGCGCTGGTTCTGGTAAACTCACATTCGGTCCTAACGAAACAGTAACAGTTGGTGGTACTAACCCAATCAGCTTGAACGCTAAAACTGGTAACATCGGTGGTTTGACTAACAAAACATTCGATCCTAACAATATCGTATCTGGTCAAGCAGCTACAGAAGACCAATTGAAATCTGCACATGATTCCTTGAAAGCTTCTGAATTACATATCGCTCCTACAGCAGTTAAAGCTGGCAGCACTGAAGCTAAAGGCGGTGTAGCTTCCGGTACTGAAAACGTATACAAATACGATGCAGGTACTAAGAAAGTTACATTGACTTACAACGATGGCAACGGTAAAGCTGTAACTGATACTAAAGCAGTTATCGACTTCTCCGACTTGAACATCCCAGCAGCATCTACTCCTTACAGCTTCAAAACAAATGCAACTGGTAACCTTGAAGACGGTTCCAATGCAGCTGAAACTGCAGTAGCAAGCGGCAAAACTGTAAACTTCGGCGCAGGCAAAAACTTGACTGTAAAACAAGAAATCGGTGCTGATGGTAACCAAACTTACACTTATGCATTGAACAAAGACTTAACTAACTTGGATAAAGTAGTTGTTAACGGTAAAGATGGCGTTAACGGTCAAGACGGTGTAACAATCACTGGCCCTCAAGGCGCAGCTGGTACAGATGGTAACAATGGTAAAGTTGGTATCTCTGGTAAAGACGGTAAAGACGCAGTATCTATCTCCGGTAAAGATGGCGTAGGTCACATTGGTTTGACTGGCCCTGCTGGTAAAGATGGTAAAAATGCAACTGCTGATATCACTGTAAAAGATGGTGTTCCAGGCGTTGACGGCCAACCTGGTGAAACTATGACTCGTATCGTATACCAAGACAAAGACGGTAACGAACACGAAGTAGCAACTCACGATGATGGCATGAAGTTCGCTGGTGACGACGGTCAAACTGATCCAACTAAAGTTATTAAGAAACATCTTAACAACGTAGTAGATATCGTTGGTGGTGCTGATAAAGCTAAATTGACTGATAATAACATTGGCGTAAACAACGACAATGGTAAAATGAAAGTTCAATTGTCTAAAGACCTTGATCTTACTAAAGATGGTTCCGTAAAAATTGGCGATACTACAGTTAACAACGATGGTTTGACTATCGCTGGTGGTCCATCTGTTAAGAAAGATGGCATCAATGCTGGTAATAAAACAATTACAGGCGTTAAAGCTGGTGAAAACGATACAGATGCTGTAAACGTTAAACAATTGAAAGACAAAGTTACAACTGTTGAGTCTTCCAACAACTCCATTAAAGTAGTTGATAAAAACGATCCTACATCTGCAACTTATGATGCAGCTAAAGGTCACCAATATGACATCACTATCAATAACCAATCTGTAGTTGAAAATGCTCAAACTCCAGTGGTTTACACTGATAAAGATGGCAACAAACTTTACAAAATCGTAGATCCTGCAACTGGTGCTACTACTTTCAACACTAACCCTGATGGTACTGGTACTACAGTTCAACCTGCTGATGTAATTGCATCCATGAACAATGGTGGCAATTCCACAACAGATCCTATGAAGTTGAACAACGTAGGTTCCTCTATCGCTGATCAAGCTGGCAACACTTACTTAGACAAAATTAATGCAGCAGCTGCTGATAACAAAACTAAGAACGGTGCGGTAAACGTAACTGACCTTAAAAACACAGCTGACGCATTGATCGACAAAGGCTTAAACTTCGACGCTAACTCTGGCGGTGTGAAAACTAATAAACTTGGTTCCACTGTAAAAGTTCAAGGCGAAGGCGCTAAAGCTGATACTGAGTACAGCGGCGAAAACGTTAAAACTATCATCGGTCAAGATGCAGATGGTAACACAACTATCGACGTTAAACTTGATAAAAACCTTAAATCTGAAACTATTACTGTAACAGGTAAAGATGGTAAAGACGGCAAAATTGGTATCAACGGTAAAGACGGCACTAACGGTGTTGATGGTACTAACCGTGTAGATATCCAAGTAGAAAAAGGTAAAGATGGTATCGATGGTGCTAACGGTGCTGATGGTATCTCCCGTATTGTATACGAAGATAAAACAGGTAAACACACTGTTGCTACATTAGAAGACGGTTTAGCTTTCAAAGGCGATAACACTACTGTTGTTAAGAAAAAACTTGGTGAACAATTAGATATCGTTGGCGGTGCAGACAGCACTAAATTGACTGATAACAATATCGGTGTAAATGAAGACGGCGGTAAATTGAAAGTTCAATTGGCTAAAGATGTAGATCTTACTAAAGATGGTTCCTTAAAAGTTGGCGATACTACAGTTAACAACGATGGCTTGACTATCGCTGGTGGTCCATCTGTTAAGAAAGACGGCATCAATGCTGGCGATAAGAAAATCACTGGTGTTAAAGCTGGTGAAGCTGATACAGATGCAGTAAACGTTAAACAATTGAAAGATAAAGTTACAACTGTTGAATCCTCTGATGGCACTATCACAGTAACTGATAAAAACGACCCTAGTTCTGCAACTTATGATGCAAATAAAGGTCACCAATATGACATCAAGATCAATAACCAAGGTGTTGTAAACAACGCTCAAATTCCAGTGGTATACACTAAAGAAGACGGCACTAAAGTTTACAAACAACCAGATGGCACTTTCACAACAAACGTTGACGGTACTGGTGATGTAGTTCCTGCAAACCAAGTTATCGCATCTATGAACAGTGCTGGTAACTCCTCTACTGAGCCTACTAAGTTGAACAATGTTGGTTCTTCCATTGCTGACAAAGCTGGCGATACTTACTTAGATAAGATCAACAACGCTGCTGCAGATAACAATGCTAAGAATGCTGCTGTAAACGTAACAGACCTTAAAAATACTGCTGATGCAATCGGCAATAAAGGCTTGAACTTCGGTGCTCAATCTGGTGCTGATATCCACAAAAACTTGGGTGAAAAACTTGAAATCGTTGGCGAAGGTACTAAAGCTGATAACAACTACAGCGGTTCCAACATCAAAACTATGACTAAAGATGGTAAAGTTGTAATCGGTCTTGATAAAGATCTTAACGGCTTGAACTCCATTGGCGTTCCTGGTAAAGATGGCGTAGCTGGTAAAGATGGCGTATCCATCTCCGGTAAAGACGGTGCTAACGGTGTTGACGGTAAAGTTTCCATCGGTAAAGACGGTAAAGACGCTGTATCCATCGCTGGTAAAGACGGCGTAGGTCACATTGGCTTGACTGGTCCTAAAGGTGCTGACGGTAGCAACGGTAAATCTGTTGATATCTCCACTAAAGACGGTAAACAAACATTAGTAAACCCAGAAAATGGCACTGATAAATCTCAACGTATCGTTTACACTCCACAAGATAAAGACGGCAAACCTATTAAAGGTAAAGACGGCAAAGATATCGTACGTGAAGTGGCAACTATGGACGATGGCTTGAAATTCACTGGCAACAACACTGGTACTGAAAACAAACATGCGTTGAATACACTTGTTAAAGTTCAAGGTGAAGGCGTAACTGCTGCTGAATCCGCTACATTCAAATCCGCTGCTGGTAACATCAACGTAGTAGCTGATGGTAACGATACATTAACTGTTAAGATGAACAAAGATCTTAAAAACATCAACTCCATCAAAAACAGCGAAAATGGCCCTGCATTGAACTTCAACGCTGGTGATCTTTCCGTAACTGGTGGTAACCTCAACATGGGTGGTAACAAAATTACTAACCTTGGTAAAGGTACTAACGATACAGATGCGGTTAATTTGAAACAATTGAAAGACTCCCGTACTATCGTTAAATCTACTGATGGTACTGTAGGTGTTCGTGAATCTGAAACTACAGATGGCGCTAAAGTATACGACTTGTCTACTGGTGCAAGCCCTCGTTTCGATGAGTTAACTGATGAAATCGGTCGTGTAGGTGCACAAGGTGCAGCTCTTGCAGCATTGAAACCTATCCAATACGATCCATTAGAACCAACTCAAATCATGGCTGGTTATGGTAACTACCGTGGTAACTCCGCTATTGCAATGGGCGTTGCTCACTACAAAAATGAGTCCACAATGATGCATGCTGGCTTGGCATGGGCTGGTGGTTCCCGTCACATGATGGCAAACGCTGGTGTAACTTGGAAAGTTGGCAACCGTGATAGCGAAGCTGCTGTAGCAGATCGTTACCGCAAAGGCCCTATCAGCTCCGCTTATGCAATGCAACAAGAAATGGCATCCGTTAAAGCACAAAACGCTGGATTAAAAACAGAAGTATCTGATTTGAAAGCTGAAAACGAACAAATGAAAGCTCAAATTGCTGCAATGATGGCAAAACTTGGTATGTAATCATTTGAGAGAGTAAGAACTGAATGAACTTAGGATGGTATGCGCTACCTAGCGTAGCGCTTACCTCTCCCTATGGTTTATGAAAGCAGTGCTTTCAGATATGAACGTGTAATACGTGTGAAAGATACTTTCACCATAATCTAACGATAGAAAAGAGGAATATAGAATGAAAAAATCTACATTACTTGCTTGTGCAGCGGCTCTTGTTATTTCTACAGGTGTTGTAGGTGCACAATCCGCTCCAACATATGACGATAACTTAATTTTACGTAACCCAGTATCTGCGCCTGCATTGAGCAGCGTAGTATTGGTTCCTGTGGCTAGCCCACAAACAGTGTCTGCTGTTCATGACTATGTAAAAGCTTGGCAAAATGCGGAGATCAACATCGCAAAAGCTAAAGTGAAATACGAAAACCATGAGCGTATGACAAAAGCTGAGAAAAAATGGTTACATTCCTATGACAAACACAACTATGCTGACTACTTCCGTACACATTCCATCGGTCGTGTACATGGTCAAGAAGTGTTCTTGAACTGGAATGGTGAAAACCGTAATAAAAACGAATACGAATACTTTGAAATGCCTAAATACAATAAAGAAGATGGCTTCACTAACAGCTATGGTTACAATGTATTGCGCGGCATGACAGATCGTATTAACGAAATCATCCAAAAACAAAAAGAAGTTGGCGGTCCTATGACTGACGACGAAGCACAAGCATTAGAAGATGCTATTTTGGATGTAATGGCACAAGACCAAGAACATGTATCTAACGAAGAACTTCGTCACTACATGAACGAAACAATTTGGTTCGCTGCTAAACAAACTGTAAAAAATAAAGCAAGTGAAGAACCTACAGTGCAAGATGAGCACGTAGTAAACCTTCGCGAAGCTATTAATCGTCCAGCTAACCAAGAAACTAAAAAAGTAGATTTGCGTGCTGCGATTCAATAATAAGGTCGTTGTTAATTTTAACTATAAATCATTAGATCACTAGTGGCTCGGCATAAACGATATAGAGTGTTTTAGGAAAATGATGTGTGATGCGCAGTGTAATAATGAATAACTACATACGGCCCTCTACGGCGAGTGTTTGAGGGCCATGATGTTCCCTGGACCCCCGACTAGGGCACGCAATCCTTATACAAGACAACGCCATCCGAAAGGATGGCGTTGTTTTTTTGCATTTATCTATTGTTGTCCTTACTTAAGGCTTAATAGCTGTACAAATATAAACAATTATAAAATAATAGACTGCTTATATTAACTACCTTTTTCTTACTGATTATGAAGAAGTGCCATAATAAAGGGTTTTCTCTTCATCTTATTTAAAGTGTTTATATAGATTGAATGAAGACGATATTAAAATTGCCATATGGTTTCAGGATAAATATAAACTGAATATCTTATTTTTGGGCTTTATATATTAAATGTATTATATTATGTATAATACTATTATATATAAAACCCTTATTTTATGCGGATGAGTAGAAATATTCGCATAAAATAGGATCTTAGTTTAAAATGTTTAGAAATATAAAATTTATTTTAATAATATGAGGAATTTCTATTTACATTTAGTTTATAAATTGATATTATATAAATATCTTAATGAATAGTATGTGAACGTGTGTCATAAACCATTCATGAAACAAAAAGTGTATAAATAAGGCATTTAGTGTTTTCTTTATAAGAGAGAAAGGGGTTCATAGTTTCTATGAATAAAGTCTTTAAAGTCGTTTATAGCAAATCTAAAGGCTGCTATGTAGTAGTTCCTGAAACTGCAAAAAATAATAACGGCAAGAAAAAAGTTTTGGCTAGCGTATTAGCTGGTTTGGCTGTAGCTGGTGCTATGGGTGGTATTGCGCCACAAGAGGCACAAGCAGGTTATGATACTGGCAACAGTCATGTAAATATTTGGGCTGATACTAATCCAAAAAGTAATGGCCAAAATTATAATGTAGGCCAAAACTCTATCGTGGTAGGTTACCAAAATACTACTGATAATGTAGCTGGTCATGATGGTAAAGTAGCAATCGGTGCTAAAAATACATCTACAAATAACGCTTCTACAGCAGTAGGTAATGAAAATAAAGCTACAGGTGGCGCGGCTACAGCTGTTGGTGCTGGTAATAACGCTTCTGGTAAGGCCTCTGTTGCTCTTGGTAATGTGAATAATGCAGATGCTAAGGCTGCCGTTGCTGTAGGTACTTATAATAACGTTAACTATACTAAAGGTTCTTGGCAAACAACACCTAAACAAGCTGGTGAGTACTCTACAGTAATTGGTAACTACTCCAGTGCTACTGGTACTAGCGCTTCTGCTATGGGTGTATATACTAATGCTACTGGTGCAGGTTCTTTTGCTGCTGGTTACAACAATAATGCAAAGGGCCAAAACTCTGTTGCCATTGGTTCTGAAAATACATCCCACGTGGCAGACACTGTAACTTTGGGTCAATTTAATAATGCAAAAACAATGGGTGGTATCTCCATTGGTAAAAATAACTTAACAGATTCTACGAATGATGGCAGAAACCATCCTGAAACACGTGATGAGAACTCTCAAATCGCCATCGGTCGAGACAATACCGCTACTCACTTAGACACAATTGCTATCGGTCGAGATACACATGCGACAGGATCTGGCGCTACAGCATTGGGTGCACGTGCTGATGCTTCTGGTAACAATTCCATTGCGATTGGTCAAAGTGGTAAAACATCCCCTAGAGTTATTGCATCTGGTGTCAACTCCATTGCTATCGGTATGCAATCTCAAACTGAAGGTGAGTCTGCTGTAGCTTTAGGTGCTGGTACTCATGCAAATGGTCAATTTGGTGTAGCAGTAGGTCATATTGCTAAAGCAAATGCAACAAAAGGTACAGCGCTTGGTGATGCTACTAATGCTAGTATTGCCGAAGGCGTAGCTCTTGGTTCCGCTTCTGTTACAACTACAGATAAAGGTGTACTTGGCTACAACCCATCCGATCCTCATGAACGTAAATACGCACCATTGACTGGTAATGTACAAACAGCTACTACAGCTGCTGTATCCATTGGTAATGGTCAACAAATGACTCGTCAATTGACTGGTCTTGCTGCAGGTACTGCAGACACTGACGCTGTTAACGTAGCTCAATTGAAAAACGTTGGCGTTGCTGTAACTGGTAACACTGGTAAGAGTGACTTCTTAACTGATGGCGGTAAATTAAACGTAATCGGTACAGGTCGTGTATCTACTGTAGCGGCTCATGACGGTGCGAAAGACTCCAAAATCACTGTAGGCTTTGATGACAAAGGCATGGTGAAAGCTGGTAGAAACGTTACTGTTAACGAAGTAACTGTTGATGGTAAAACTACTTATACAATCAACGCTGCTGATACAGCTGCTAAATATGACTTCTTAACAAATGCTACAGCAAACGGTGGTAAAGTTGATGGTACTGCAAAACCTGCAACTGTTCAAAGTGGTACAACTGTTAACTACGCAGCTGGTAAGAACTTAACAGTTAAACAAG
>PVMP01000659.1_pt1 | contig 21392 bp, 12 predicted proteins | sample 1853391 | NCBI WGS metagenome assembly PVMP01 (sample SAMN08533512, study PRJNA380276) | Human gut metagenome, whole genome shotgun sequencing project. | isolation source: participant 2, synthetic long reads | host: Homo sapiens | collected 2017
TACTGCCCTGCTCACCAGGTACCCTGGGAGGATAGGAAGCCATACAACAAAAAAAGACACACCCTCAGGTGTGCCTTTACGTCAATCAGCGGCTTCCTATCCTCCCAGGCCGTCTCCAGCCAAGTACTTTCGGCGTTTATGAGCTTAACTACTGTGTTCGAGATGGGAACAGGTGGATCCTCATAGCCATCGCCACTGAATCTGTCAGAGTTTGTACTCTGAAAACCACATAGAAGTATATATATATTTGTTGCACATTCTGCTTAATGTTTTTGTTGTATGTTGCGTCCCATACTCAAAGTACACGTCTGGAGGATTGCGTCGAAGCCTGTGGATTTCACTTCGTGAAATCTTACGTTTCGACGTAAGCGACTCCACGCAACTTGTGCGTCGCGTTGCTCCTTCAAGTTGGTTACGCTGCTTAAGTAAAGCCCTCGATCGATTAGTACCAGTCAGCTCCAAACCTCACGGCTCTTCCACACCTGGCCTATCTACCATGTCGTCTACATGGGATCTTACTAGCTTTTGCTATGAGAAACCTCATCTCAAGGCTGGTTTCACGCTTAGATGCTTTCAGCGTTTATCCGTCCCGAACGTAGCTACCCAACTGTACCCTTGGCAGGATAATTGGTACACCAGCGGTTCGTCCACTCCGGTCCTCTCGTACTAGGAGCAGCCCCCTTCAAGTTTCTTACGCTCGCGATGGATAGGGACCGAACTGTCTCACGACGTTCTGAACCCAGCTCACGTACCACTTTAATCGGCGAACAGCCGAACCCTTGGGACCTACTTCAGCCCCAGGATGTGATGAGCCGACATCGAGGTGCCAAACCTCCCCGTCGATATGGACTCTTGGGAGAGATTAGCCTGTTATCCCCAGGGTAGCTTTTATCCGTTGAGCGATGGCCCTTCCACTCGGCACCACCGGATCACTAAGCCCGACTTTCGTCCCTGCTCGACCTGTCCGTCTCGCAGTCAAGCTCCCTTCTGCCTTTACACTCTTCGAGCGATTTCCGTCCGCTCTGAGGGAACCTTTGGGCGCCTCCGTTACTCTTTAGGAGGCGACCGCCCCAGTCAAACTGCCCGCCTAAGACTGTCCGGCCGGTCGTTACTCGGCCCGTTAGAAATCAATTAATGAAAGGGTGGTATCCCAACAACGACTCCCCTAAAACTGGCGTCCTAGGTTCTACGTCTCCCACCTATCCTGTACATTCATTAACTAAGTTCAATCTTAGGTTGCAGTAAAGCTCCATGGGGTCTTTCTGTCCAGTCGCGGGTAACCTGCATCTTCACAGGTACTTCAATTTCACCGGGTCCCTCGTTGAGACAGTGCGCAAGTCGTTACACCTTTCGTGCGGGTCGGAACTTACCCGACAAGGAATTTCGCTACCTTAGGACCGTTATAGTTACGGCCGCCGTTTACTGGGGCTTCAATTCAGAGCTTCGACCGAAGTCTAACCCCTCCTCTTAACCTTCCAGCACCGGGCAGGTGTCAGCACCTATACATCAGCTTTCGCTTTAGCAGGCACCTGTGTTTGTGGTAAACAGTCGCTTGCGCCTCTCTTGTGCCACTCATTCATGCTCCATGCGTTGCTGCTCTTCACACTACATGAGTCCTCCTTTTCCCGAAGTTACGGAGGCATTTTGCCGAGTTCCTTAACGAGGGTTTTCCCGCGCACCTTAGGATTCTCTCCCCGCCTACCTGTGTCGGTTTTGGTACGGGCGATGTGTCTCTACCTAGAAGCTTTTCTCGACAGTGTAGGATCAATCACTTCGTTACTATCGCTAGTAACTCGTCATCACATCTCAGCTTTTAGAGCTACGGATTTGCCTATAGCTCAACCTACCTGCTTAAACACGCACTTCCAATCGCGTGCTGACCTACCTTACTGTGTCACTCCATCGATCAAACGATTCACACCGGTACAGGAATTTCAACCTGTTGTCCATCGCCTACGCTTTTCCGCCTCGGCTTAGGTCCCGACTTACCCTGAGACGACGATCGTTGCTCAGGAACCCTTAGGCTTTCGGTGGAATGGATTCTCACCATTCTTTTCGCTACTCATACCGACATTCTCACTTCTCATCAGTCCACAACTCCTTACGGTACTGCTTCAGCCCGATGAGAACGCTCCCCTACCCATATACATTGCTGCATATGACACGACTTCGGTTTTACACTTTAGCCCCGGACATTTTCGGCGCAGAGTCTCTCGACCAGTGAGCTATTACGCACTCTTTAAATGGTGGCTGCTTCTAAGCCAACATCCTGGTTGTTTTGGAAATTCCACATCCTTCGCCACTTAGTGTAACATTTGGGACCTTAGTCGGTGTTCTGGGCTGTTTCCCTCTTGACAATGGACCTTATCATTCACTGTCTGACTCCCGAGTATAAGTATAGCCATTCGTAGTTTGACTAGGTTCGGTAACCGGTATGGCCCCTAGCCCGATCAGTGCTCTACCGCCTATACTCTCAACCTCGAGGCTAGCCCTAAAGCTATTTCGGGGAGAACCAGCTATCTCCGTGTTCGATTGGCATTTCACCCCTATCCACAACTCATCCCAAAGCTTTTCAACGCTCACGAGTTCGGTCCTCCACACAATTTTACCTGTGCTTCAACCTGGCCATGGATAGATCACTACGGTTTCGGGTCTACTATTACTAACTGAACGCCCTGTTCAGACTCGCTTTCGCTGCGGCTCCATGTTTCCACTTAACCTCGCTAGCAACAGTAACTCGTCGGTTCATTCTTCAATAGGCACGCCGTCGTCCTGATATATATACAGACTTCGACTGTTTGTAGACATACGGTTTCAGGTTCTCTTTCACTCCCCGCCAGGGGTTCTTTTCACCTTTCCCTCACGGTACTATGCGCTATCGGTCGATATCAGTATTTTGGCTTGGAGGGTGGTCCCCCCTGCTTCCCACAAGGTTTCACGTGTCTCGTGGTACTCTGGATACAGTCCCGTGTATGCAAGGTTTCGATTACAGGGCTTTCACCTTCTTCGGCTGAGCTTTCCAGCTCGATTCTTCTACCTCATTTACACTTGATGACTGTCCTCAACCCCGGTGCGGTTGCCCGCTCCGGTTTGGCCTCTTTCCCGTTCGCTCGCCGCTACTAAGAAAATCTCGTTTGATTACTTTTCCTCTGGGTAATTAGATGTTTCAGTTCCCCAGGTGCCCTCCTCATAGTCTAAGCTATGGGTGACAGTGCATAACCACTGCCGGGTTCCCCCATTCGGAAATCTACGGGTCAAAGGTTGCTTGCACCTCTCCGTAGCTTATCGCAGCTTACCGCGTCCTTCTTCGGCTGATATCGCCAAGGCATCCACCGTACGCCCTTAAAATCTTTACTTATTTTACATCATAATTTGCGGCTAACTTCGTTGTTGCGTTCATTTTCTTGCGTACATAAGTACGCGGCGACATTCGCCTCACTGGCACGCCTTGTTATCCATCAAATTTTGACGAAAATCATTCTTAGATTTTTGACATGCATTAGATACATTGTCGTTTTTTGTAGCCGTACATTTTCATGTACGTCACCATTAAGTCAGAGAATTATTTCCTATGTGCTCGGGTCAACCTACTTAGAAATTCTAAGAGATGACCTTACAAATATATATTAATTCTTCTATGCAGTTTTCAAAGAACAAAGTTATTTTAGTATATCACAGACTGCTGTCAAATACTAAATGGTGGAGACGAGGAGATTCGAACTCCTGACCCCCTGCTTGCAAGGCAGGTGCTCTCCCAACTGAGCTACGCCCCCGTAATGGGTCCACTTAAGTCTCGATAATCCATTCCGAAGAATCCGTTATCTTTTATAAGCTTTTCCTATTATTTTAGCTCTTAGTGTCTGTACTCTACACAAAGTGTATTTCAAGTTATATGAGCCAACTGGTGGGCCTAGGTGGACTCGAACCACCGACCTCACGCTTATCAGGCGTGCGCTCTAACCAGCTGAGCTATAGGCCCATATCTGTAGATTGAGAGTCTTTACAGATCTCTCAAAACCGAACAATGTTAGGTGCCAAAGTGTCGACCTAAGTGACATCCAAGCTCTTGGCCTGGTGTATGTCTCCCTAGAAAGGAGGTGATCCAGCCGCACCTTCCGATACGGCTACCTTGTTACGACTTCACCCCAATCATCGACTTTACCTTAGACGGCTGGCTCCCGAAGGTTACCCCACCGGCTTTGGGCACTTCCGACTTTCGTGGTGTGACGGGCGGTGTGTACAAGGCCCGGGAACGTATTCACCGCAGTATGCTGACCTGCGATTACTAGCGATTCCGACTTCACGTAGGCGAGTTGCAGCCTACGATCCGAACTGAGAGAGTGTTTCTCGGGTTTGCTCCATCTCGCGATCTCGCTTCCGTCTATTAACTCCCATTGTAGTACGTGTGTAGCCCAGGTCATAAGGGGCATGATGATTTGACGTCATCCCCGCCTTCCTCCGCATTGTCTGCGGCAGTCTCTCATGAGTTCCCACCATTAAGTGCTGGCAACATAAGATAGGGGTTGCGCTCGTTGCGGGACTTAACCCAACATCTCACGACACGAGCTGACGACAACCGTGCACCACCTGTTTTCTGGCTTCCGAAGAAGAGGAACTATCTCTAGTTCTGTCCATCAATGTCAAGACCTGGTAAGGTTCTTCGCGTTGCGTCGAATTAAACCACATACTCCACCGCTTGTGCGGGCCCCCGTCAATTCCTTTGAGTTTCAACCTTGCGGTCGTACTCCCCAGGCGGGGTACTTATTGCGTTAACTCCGGCACAGAAGGGGTCGATACCTCCTACACCTAGTACCCATCGTTTACGGCCAGGACTACCGGGGTATCTAATCCCGTTCGCTCCCCTGGCTTTCGCGCCTCAGCGTCAGTTTTCGTCCAGAAAGTCGCCTTCGCCACTGGTGTTCTTCCTAATATCTACGCATTTCACCGCTACACTAGGAATTCCACTTTCCTCTCCGATACTCTAGATTGGCAGTTTCCATCCCATCACGGGGTTAAGCCCCGAACTTTTAAGACAGACTGACCATCCGCCTGCGCGCGCTTTACGCCCAATAATTCCGGACAACGCTTGCCACCTACGTATTACCGCGGCTGCTGGCACGTAGTTAGCCGTGGCTTTCTATTCCGGTACCGTCAATCCTTCTAACTATTCGCAAGAAGGCCTTTCGTCCCGATTAACAGAGCTTTACAACCCGAAGGCCGTCATCACTCACGCGGCGTTGCTCCGTCAGACTTTCGTCCATTGCGGAAGATTCCCCACTGCTGCCTCCCGTAGGAGTCTGGGCCGTGTCTCAGTCCCAATGTGGCCGTTCATCCTCTCAGACCGGCTACTGATCATCGCCTTGGTGGGCCGTTACCCCTCCAACTAGCTAATCAGACGCAATCCCCTCCTTCAGTGATAGCTTATAAATAGAGGCCACCTTTCATCCATCCTCGATGCCGAGATTAGATCGTATGCGGTATTAGCAGTCGTTTCCAACTGTTGTCCCCCTCTGAAGGGCAGGTTGATTACGCGTTACTCACCCGTTCGCCACTAAGATTGATAGAAGCAAGCTTCCATCGCTCTTCGTTCGACTTGCATGTGTTAAGCACGCCGCCAGCGTTCGTCCTGAGCCAGGATCAAACTCTCCAAGATATCTTGAAGCTATTTGAATAGCTCATTATTTGTTGTCGTTACATGTAAGTAACTTTGAATTATGGTTGGTTTTGACATTGTCAAAACCCGCACTCTGGCATATGTTCAATCATATTGATTGATTACCTATCATTGTTCAGTTTTCAAAGATCTGTTATCAGTTTCACGCTTCAGTGAAGCGCTCTCTGACGACTTGATTATAATAACATGTGAGCACTTTCATGTCAACACATTTTATAATCTTTTTTGAAGTTCTTTCGAACTTCAAAGTGTATTTCTACACTCATTAAGAAACAGTCGCTCGAACGACTGTATGGATATTATAGTATAACCAAAAAATAATGGCAACCCCCAATTCTCAATTTCACACAACTTTCATTGCACATTCATTTTTCAACCTAAAAACTTAAGATTGATTTTATACAACCTATTTTGTATAATGTAGCTGTAATATAGACTCTTTCACTTATGTAGTTATATAGTTATATACTTTTATATAATTTTGAATTAGCTCTATATTTCAATTTAGTCTTTTATTATGGTAGTTATTATTACATTATGTGTAAGGAGATTGAGTATGAAATTATCCAAACGTTTATTATCCAAAACAGTTGCTATTGCTGCGGTATGTGCAACTATGGCCACTGCAGCCTTTGCTGCACCACAAGGTACATTTGATACCTCTGAAATTCAAATTACAGGCGAAGCCTCTCGTTCTGTAGCACCTAACTATGCGATTTTAACACTTGGTATTACTAGTGAAAACACTAATATCAATGCTGCAAAATCCAATAACGATCGCATCATGAGTGATTTAATCAGCAAGTTAGGTCATTTAGGTATCGACAAAAAAGATATTTACACATCTAACATTTCTATTAACCCTACAAGTGATTATCAAGATGGCAAACGAATTAACACTGGTTATAGTGTAGCAAATCGTGTGACTGTAAAAATCAACAATCTTGATAATGTAGGAAAGGCTGTTGACGCTGCTGTTAGCGCTGGCGCCAACGATATCAACAACCTTTCATTCCAAAATGATGTATCTCAACAACTATCTGATTCTTTAACTACCGAAGCAATTCAAGACGGTCGTCATAAAGCTGAGGTTATTGCTGCAGCCCTTGGTCGTACTTTAGGCCCTGTAAAAACTGTTTCTATCAGCACACCACAAACAAGCTCTATGGACTCTGGTTCCTATCGTAACGCCTTAATGTTAAAAGCGTCTCTCGAAACTGCTACTCCTGTTGAAAAAGGATCATTAGTAGTTTCTCAAGACGCTAATATTACTTATTATTTACAATAGAATTTTCTGGTACCACACCTTCGTGGACCGCTACAATGCCGCCTGTCAATTCATGATAGGTGGCATTTTCATATCCTAAAGATTTCCAGATTTCAAGAATCTCACTTTGATGAGGATATCTGCGTAAGGATTCTGGCAACCATGCATAAGAAGAATTATCCTTACTTAACTTACCTAAAATAGGTAATATATAGGAGAAGTAGAAATTATATAACTGTTTAAAACCAAACATGCTTGGCTTTGCGAGTTCTAACACAACTACTTTTCCACCTGGCTTTACAACACGTTGCATTTCAGATAACACTTGTTTAATATCTGGCACATTACGCATTGCAAATCCGCTCATAGCAGCATCAAATGTGTTATCTGCATATGGTAATGCCATCGCATCACCTTGAACAAGATTAACTTGATCTATTAAACCAGCATCTTCAATGCGTACACGACCTTGATCAAGCATCTCACTATTAAAGTCCAAAGCCTCTACCCTTAATGTTGGTTCTTGACGTAACGCTTCCTTTGTAAACACACAAGTACCACATGCTACATCAAGTACACGTTGGTGAGGACCTATATTCATTGCTTTTACAGAGAATTTGCGCCAAAAATAATCTTGTCCAAAGCTTAAGACTGTATTCATTAAATCATAGTTTTTTGCAATATTAGAAAAAACACCTTGCACAAATTCTTCTTTATCTGCATACGTTTTAAATTCTTTAGTATTCATTATGGTCCTTTCACTAATCAAGAACTATATTCAAACTCTTTACTCGCATAGTATATCATACTATGCCCCCTATCAAAAGAATCCTATTATATATACTATTTATAGTAATTATGTAATGAGCACATATTTAGTTAAAACCATATATTCACTGCTGTTAAAATTAGCATATTACAAAATAAACATCGTTATCAATCACAGTAGATTAATTTAACTATATATAAATGACTATGATATTATCTATTGCCACCATCCTGTGTTCGTTGTATAATGACATATGTCCATGACGAAAAGATATCTTTTCCATGGTCTTTTATTAGTTTTTATTAAGTATTGGAGTGTACTATGAATCGATTTGTAAAATCAATCAATAGAGTCAGTCTAATCCAACAAATTATCATAGGTTTGATTATTGGTATTTTGACAGCTCTATATGTGCCAGATGTGGCAAATGAATTAGCTTTATTAGGCGTTCTCTTCGTTGGTGCTTTAAAAGGGATTGCACCAATCCTCGTATTTTTCCTTGTAATTGCAGCCATCAGTAAACACCGTTCTGGTCAAAAAACAGGTATGGGCTCTGTAATCACATTATATTTATTAGGTACATTCCTTTCTGCAGCGCTTGCTGTAGTCGTAAGCTTTATGTTCCCTACTACATTACACCTTGCAGCTAGTGCAGCTGATGCAGCTCCACCACAAGGTATCGTAGAGGTAATGAAAACACTTTTAAAAAATATTGTTGATAACCCTGTGAAAGCCTTAATGACGGCTAACTATATCGGCATTTTAGGTTGGGCACTTATTATCGGTGGCGCTTTACGCCATGCACCAATGAATACTAAAGAAGTAATGGAGTCTATCGCTCAAGCTATTACAACTGTAGTAGGTTGGATCATTCGCTTTGCTCCTCTTGGTATCATGGGTCTTGTAGCTGACTCTATTGCTACTAACGGTATCGAAGCTTTAATTGGTTATTTCCAATTACTCGTATTACTACTTGGTTCTATGATTTTCGTAGCATTAGTAGTAAACCCGCTTTTATCTTTTGTATACCTTCGTCGCAATCCATATCCATTGGTATTCAAATGTTTGCGTGAATCTGCAATCTATGCATTCTTTACTCGTAGCTCTGCTGCAAACATTCCTGTTAACCTTGATTTAGCAAACGTTTAAAACTTAACCCTGATATGTATTCCGTATCCATTCCATTGGGTGCAACAATCAATATGGGTGGTGCAGCGATCACAATTACAATCATGACATTAGCTGCTGCCCATACACTTGGAATCGTTGTAGATATCCCTACAGCAATCCTCTTATCTGTTATTGCTACTATCGGTGCTTGTGGTGCTTCTGGCGTTGCTGGTGGTTCCCTACTTCTAATTCCTCTTGCTTGTTCTCTATTTGGTATCTCCAATGACATCGCAATGCAAGTTGTAGGTGTAGGCTTCATCATTGGCGTTTTACAAGACTCCACTGAAACAGCACTTAACTCTAGTACAGATATTCTCTTCACTGCTACTGCAGATTATGCAAAACGTGGCTATCACGAAAACTGGAATTAAATATAATGTTACAATCATATAAAAGACGGTCCTTCGGGACCGTTTTTTGTATTTAAAAGTCTATAAATAGTAGATTACTATACGACTTATAAATGTATTCACTGTATAATATAAAGAACATACTTTATAAATCAACATAGGTATCGATATTAATCATATACGTTTATATTAATCATATATGTTTATATTAATTACAATCGCCTATATTGATTTTCTTCAATATAGTGTTATAATGGAGTTAATAATAACTATTAACAGATAGCAATAGAAAGGAATCAACATGAAACAATACGATATTATTGTGGTTGGTACAGGTGGTGCAACCATCGTAGCTGACGCTGCGCTAAAAAAAGGCCTTAAAGTGGCCATCATAGAAAAAGGTAAATTTGGTGGCACATGCCTAAATCGCGGTTGTATTCCTACGAAAGTAATGGTTACAGCAGCTAATGCCATTCAAGAGGTAGAAGAGTTCAAAAAAATAGGCGTCAATGTTGGCGATGCAACTATGGATTGGGACACTGTAGCTAAACGTACATGGCATATGATTGACAAGTCTGCAGGCATCTATGATTACTATAACTCTTATGACAACGTAGATGTATATCGCGGTGCTGCAAGTTTTGTGTCCGATAAGGTTATGAATATCCACCTTAACGATGGCTCTGGTATCGTAGAAATCACAGCTCCAACAATTATTCTAGGTACTGGTGGTTATAGCAACATACCAAATGTACCTGGTCTAAAAGAGGCAGGCTTCCTTTCTAGTGAAAGTTTATTTGGCGATAAGTTCCCGAAACAACCGTATAAATCGCTTGCAGTACTTGGTGCAGGCCCTATCGGCGTAGAATTCGGTCACGTATTTGCATCCGCTGGTACAGAGGTAACAATTCTTCAACATAATGTACGTTTAGTACCTAAAGAAGACGAAGAGATGTCCGAACATCTTCTTCAAAACTACAGGGCTCGTGGTATTAATGTAATCTTAAACCAAGACACTGTTGAAATCCGTCAAGAAGATGGTCTTAAAGTTGTAGTCACTAAAGATCGTAGCACTGGTGAAGTTACAGAAACTAAGGTAGAAGAAATCCTCGTAGCAGCTGGCATTCGTCCTGCTGTAGAAGAGCTCCACCTCGAAAATACAGGTATTGAAACATGGCCAAAGGGCTGGATTAAAACAAACGAGTTCCTCGAAACATCTGTTGATGGCATCTATGCCTTAGGCGATGTAAATGGTGAACCAGCATTCCGTCATCGTGCGAACTATGAAGCTGATATTATCGCCCACAACCTATACTTTGCTAAAAACGAAGAAGATTTTCGTTGGGCACGTTATGATACATTGCCAAAGGTTACATTCTCCTACCCTGAAATTGGTAGCGTAGGTCTTACTGAAGCAGAAGCTATCAAAGCTGGTTATAATGTAGGTGTAGGCAAAAACTACTACTCCTCCACAGCTAAAGGCTATGCAATGGGTATCAACCCTGGCGATGTAAATGACGGCTTTGTTAAAATCGTGGTAGACAAAGATACTAATTATATCCTTGGTATGCACGTAACAGGTCCTCAAGCGTCTATCCTCTTCCAACCATATGTAAACCTTATGAACAGTGGTGTAACTCCGTTGACAGCAATTAATGAAGAAATCGCTTCTGAACGTACTAAACGCTTACGTGAAAAAGGTATTACTCGCGAAATGGACCCTAAATCCGTTATCACTGTAGGTGAAACTATGAGCCCACATCCGTCCTTAATCGAGGTTATTATGTGGACACAAGCATACTACGAACACCGTTGGCAATAGTAAATATATATCCATTATATAAAACAAAGAGCTGAAGATTTTATCTTCAGCTCTTTATTTATAATATCGCTAAATAGATTAACGACCCATATCAATGGTGTTATCCCAAATAATATTTGTTTTACGACCGTCGAAACCTTGATCTGGTTCAGGAGGTAATTTACTAGATTTAGATTGACCTACATAAGCCCCTGTTTCAGCATCTACAGTAACTACAGTCTTTTTACCATCTTGATGCATTGTCATATAGTATAGGATCTTGCCTTCATGAAGTATTACCAGTTGTTGTTTTGCAACGTCAGCTTTTCATCTTTATTGATGATATTTACTATAGCCAGTGACGTCGATTTTCACTTTGTATATTTACTATAGCCATAGTTAGTTCAAATCATTAGAGTTAAGCTCTACAGAATGAAGTGCTGCATTAGGAAAACGGTTTTGGAAAATAGTACCAATTTTACTCATAGTCATAACCATGGATTCCCCTGGCGCACGTTGTACAGAAATATCAGTACTTGTTTCTGGTTTTGTTTTACGTGCATCTGCCACACTAGGTGTAGCAACGGACAATACGCCAACTGCCAATACACCAGTTAATGCCATAGAAATCAACTTTTTATTCATTACATATCCTCCTACTATATACAATGCTTTCACCTATGGTAAAAGCCATCCGTATACTAGAATTACTATAATTTCGTGCTATATGCAACAGCACACAAAACATACATAAATAGATATATTATTTAGACAATATACTATAAACCTTCATTCGATGCAAGTCGATCGTTTACATCAGTCATAAGCAATTTGTAACATGTTGCCACCAAAGGTACGCCAATCAACATGCCAGTGACCCCCATTAAACTACCACCTACGATAACAGCTGCAAACACCCACAAACCAGGCAAACCAACGGAATTACCTACGATCTTAGGATAAATAAAGTTGCTTTCAATTTGATGAAGCACCTCTAATATAATCACATAAATTAATGCATCCATAGGGCTAACAGTGAGCAAGATAACTGCGCCTATAACGCCACCCACATAAATACCTAGCAATGGAATTAATGCAGTAAGGCCAATAACACAGGCAATCGTAGTAGCATATTCAATATTAAATGCCCATAGTGAAATACCAACCATAATGCCTAATAAGGCATCTATGAACTGGCCTACAAAGAAGTTACTGAAGGTTTGAACCAACACGTGTGACATAACTAACGCGATTTACCCACTCATCGGATGCATAAGCTCGTAAAATACGTTTGCCTTGCATCATAAGTCGCTCTTTATCGAGCAACATATAAATGGCAAAAATCAAACCTAAGCCTATATTTAAGGTCCAGGATAAGGCTGTCCCCATTGCATTGACCAGGTATGTGCCGCCCTTTGTGCCCCACTCGCGAGTATATTTAACAATACTTTCACCACTCAAGGTATCCATAAGTGTTTGATTGGAGGCCATTGGAATGGTTTCTGTAAAGTGTTGCATCCAGGTTTGGAAATCTGTATACAACTGCGGCGAAGAAGCTACGATAATCGACATGGAATGAATCAATTGTGGAATCGCCATGCGAGCAATGAAATACACGATAGCACTGATAGTAACAAAGGATAATATAAGACTTAAAGGTCGTCTAATTTTATCTTTCCAACCAGTTTTACTCTTAGGCCACAGCCAGCGTTCATAACGCACAACGAGAATATCGAGGACAAATGCGATACAAGCACCTACTATAAGTGGAACAAAAGCAGTAATAATGGCATCAATAGCATTGGCTATATCGCTAATACGCAGCGCCATCATGATCATAACGCCAGCCAATATAATGGCCCCTATAAGCGGTTTGTAATATTTAAATCGTTTCATATATAACCTACTTTACTATACTCACAATGCATACATTACCAAAACTTAATGAACATTGTATGACCTACGATTGTATGCAAGTTTAGTATAACACAAAAGTCCACCTTATCACATGCTCGGTCCCCCGATGAACACGAGAGCATGATAGAAGGTGGACTTATTATATGTCTAATCTAAATTAGATTGAAGATTAGCGGTGAATGTAAACGTCTACACGACGGTTTTCAGCTTTACCTGCTGCAGTAGAGTTAGTTGCCACTGGTTTAGTGTCGCCATTAGCGATACCAATGAAACGATCAGCAGATACGCCGTTGTTTACTAAGTATTGAGCTACGTATTGTACGCGGCGTTCGGACAAGCCAACATTGTATTGAGGTGTTGCATCAGTATCAGCATTACCCAACAATTTGATTTGATCTTGAGAGTATTGGTTAGCAGCGTTTACAGCAGCTGTCAAGTTTGGATATTGGTCTGCACGAGCTACATCTTGGTCGGAATCGAAGTAGATGGATTGTACATAGTAATCCAATTTAGGAGTTTTGTATACAGGAGCTTCTACTACAGGAGCTGGAGCTGGAGTGTATACAGGAGCTGGAGCTGGAGTTGCTACAGGAGCTACTGTTTTGTGACCACCGAAACGGTAGGACAAGCCAACTACAGGACCTTGGAAGGAGATATTTTCATTATCTGCATGTTTTGTATTGATATAACGGTAACCAGCGTTGATATCCAAGTCTTCGTTCACTTTGTAGCCTAAACCAGCTTCCCAAGTGGAAGTTTTCTTAGTACCTACACCAGCTTTACCGTAAACTTCTACTTTAGAGCCAAGGTTAGCTTTACCAATTACACCTGCTTGTGCAATGTTATTAGCTTTAGCGAAGTCATCGCCAGAAATATGAGCATAGCCACCATATACAGCGAAGTTTTTGTTCAAGGATTGAACCAAGTTTACTTCGTGCATTTTGTCGCTATAGCCAATGCCACCCAATTTGTCGTTCAAACCATGGTAAGCATATTGAACAGCAGTTTTGTCAGACAAAGCGTATGTCAAACCACCATCAAAGTTCCATTTTGCATCAGCATTGAAATGTTCAGTTTTTGCTTTAGAATGAGCTGCACCAAGATCAACTTGGAATTCGCCTTTGTTGAATTGAGTTTGTGGAGTTGCGCCAGCTACGGATACGCCTACAGCAGCAACTGCCAATAAAGCTAATAATTTTTTGTTCATTATAATTCCCTCCAAAAATAGCCCACAACAATACACAGGGCCTTGGTAATAATATACTTTCATTTTACACAACTTTTCGATAAATTTCAATATCTTTTATGAATTTACCATGAGAATTTCGAATTTTATCTATATTCAGTTGTTATTTCTTTCAAATTCAAAAATACAATTATCTTTATAATATTAGGAATATTAAGGGGCTAATTATTAAAACTGATGATCCTCCACTTTATGCTTTTAAGATATATCTTATATTTATCTTAGCCTATCTTTAAAATTAAGCGAACAAATAAAAGTAAAAACCGCCTTAGTAAAACTAAGGCGGTTTTTACTTGTTTCTTATATATATCCCTTACATATATACACGAAATCATGGATTTCAGGTCCGATAACACATTCCCCAATGTGTCATTTTTTCCACATTTGGTATTGTACATCAAACAAATTGAATAGGCAAGAAGTTTTTCATAAACTTTTCATAAATTATTCTATTTTTTTCAATATAGCTAGTAATCCTAAATAAAACTTTGTAGATTCTATCTATATTAAAGCTATATATCAAACAATTTAAACTTTAGATTTTATATGAAAATTCATCGCATAAATGATATTCAAAATTAATATTTTGAATACTAATCAGTAAGATTAAACAATTTTATGCTGCCATGTACCTCGAACAAATCGGAAATAGGAACAACATAATCGTAAAGACTGATCGAAGCACAACGATAACCATGCGCCTAAAAGGCCTAAGCCAAATGTAATACACAATAGATATGTAATAATAGGTCGTATAATAGCTACACTAACAAGGGAATATTTCATAATATAATATGTATCTCCTGCCCCTTTTAGCACCCCAGAGTAAACTTGCTGCAATGCTTGAGGGAATGCAGCAATAGCCATAATCCCCATTAAGGCACCAGCTAACGTAACGACTTCACTTTCACGTGTATATAACTGTACCAATAAATCACCAGGGCCAATAAATATGAGTGCACTTACGAGACCTACTACGAGACCAATACGAGCACCAATTTTACCATACATATTCGCAATATCTGGTCGCTTATGTCCAAGGTTTTGCCCCGTATGAGAGGCCCCTGCAAAGCCAAGTCCCATAGCAAAGTAATAGAATATATCCATCAAATTCATACACACATAGTGTGCTGCTAATGGTACCGCCCCTAAGGACGCAACGATCATTGTGTACGTATACATACCAAATCGTTCAAAGAACTGTTCCCCTAATGAACTACCACCTACGTGGAACATAGTGTGCAAAACGGTTCGTTCAAACTTCCACTTTGAAGGATGTCGCAACGTTAATCCTGTAGTAGTATGTTGTGAAATCGTACGCAGTAATAATATAGCAATAACAGCACTACTAATCATTGTCGAAACACCAGCGCCCATGACACCGAGTTCAGGAAAGAAACCAATACCATAAATCAAGAAGAAGTTCATTATAGTATTTAAAATATTACCTACTACATTGGACTTAAAAATAACCTTGGTATTACCATACCCAATAAGAGCGGCCCCTACAATTTGACTAAAAGATTGGAATATTAGACTAATGACAACAAAACGGCCATACCAGACAGCCGTTTCTATATAGCCGTCTTCGGCACCTGTAAAGCGTAAGATATGCTCTAAATTAAAGAAACATATTGCCAATAAAGGTACATAAATCAAGAAATTCAAGAGTATGGATTGCTTAAGAACGGCATTCATACCATCAACTTCACTTTCACCGTGGCGGCGAGCTATAATAGCCGTTACCGCAATCGACAAGGCACGACAGAATATGAGCATCACCATCTCTGGCTGCCCCATAATACCAACTGAGGCAAGTGCGGAGGCACCGAGGGCCCCTACCATGGCTAAATCAATAGCTGTCATAAACTGCAGCATCAAACCTTGTAATGTAGCAGGCCAAGCTATTTTCAAATAATTGCCATACATCTGCTTTGTTGTACCTACAGGACCTAATCGTTCTGTAGCGGGCAACATTGCATCAATGGACAACCATCGTTGTATGCGGTCTAACATAGTAACTCCTATTCATGCAAGATCGTATAAGATTGAGCTATCTATTAGCCCCAATATCTTCTGTATTATATCACAAGAATATATGAAAAGTCATTCATATATTATAATTATATTTAATAATCTATATCAAAATCGCAAAAGAACCTCTTATAGCGTCTGAATATACCCTACCAGGTATTCCAACATATAAGAGGTTCTTTTAATTTTCAGAAAATATTATATCAGTCTATCATACGAAATTAATTATCAATTATCAACCTTTGGATGCCAACAATTGACTAACTGCTGCACGCAAGTCTTCTAAGCCTTGTTTAGTTTCAGCTAGTTCTTGACGTTGACGCTCATTTTCAGCTTCCAACGTATTGAGACGAGCCGCTTGATCTGCGATAACAGTTTTTTGTTCACTATTTTCTTTTTTGAGACTAGATACTTCATCTTGCATTACATACACAGAGCTAAGAGGGCCTGCTTTGTAACGATCAGGAATATTTTTCTTTTCTGGGCTAGAGCCAAATTTGTGGGTTACACCTGCATTGACCATATTGCGGTTTGCACCAAGAGATACACCAACGTTGAACATTGTATCTTCATTTGTATAATGTGCAAGACCTAAGGCCGCTGCTGTTTCACCGCGATAGTTACCAACACCAGCCATCACTTGAGTTGGTTCCAATGGGTCATATTGGATTGGTTTCAACGCTGCCATTGCTGCTGCATGCGCACCTACACGTTGTACCTCACCTGCTACTTGACCAATAGCATCGCCGATTCTAGCATTAGATGCTTTCAACTGACTAACATTAACAGCATCAGTATCATCTGTACCAGGTGCAATACCTTTAAGTTGGTTATTACCATTATTAAGGCCATCCTTAGTCAAGGAAATAGTGCCTGCATTTGGATTATTAGGATTTGCACTGCCTGGTGTAATTGTTATGCCATTACCATCTGTAACAGTTGTGTTACCTGCTGCATCTTTAAATGTAGCAGACTTCATATCCTTGAGTTCAGGATTTACTGCATAACTAATTGTTTTACCTGCTTGGCTAACCATCATATTATTGCCCGCTTTGAAAGTAACTGTTTCATCAGTTTTTACTTTTTCAGCTGTTGCAGTTGGTGTGCTGTTAATCCCAGAGCCTTCTGTACCAATAGTTGCATTCCAGCCAGCATTTTCAACGGCAGATTTAACTTGATTTTCCGTAGCAGCACGGCCAGACTCAATGTTATTTGGATCCCAAGTTTTATTAGTTAATCCTGTAACAACACCATCTTTGCCATTTACAGCAACAGGGTTATTTCCACCTGTAGTAATGATGCCATCTTTACCATCGATACCTACAGTACCAATTGTAGCCTTGCCATCCTTACCATCAAGAGCAATCTTATCGCCAGCTTTTACAGAACCATTTTTGCCATCGATAGCAACTGCATTAGCACCATCACCAGCCTTAATCGTACCAGTTGTACCATCTACAGTAACTGACTTACTTGGATCTGTGCCTAATGTAACCTTATCATTCAACTTGTTATCGTAAATAATATGTCCATCAGCGGCAGTTGTTTTAGTCAATACAATATTGCCTGTAGTACTACCAGCACTTTCACCACCATTAGCAGTCAATTCTGTTTTAGACGCCTTAGACTTAGCCTCTAATTGACGTACATTGACAGCATCTGTGTCATCTGTACCATCTGCAATGTTAGAAATCTTATTGCCACCATTATTGAGACCATCTTTAGTTAAGGATACAGGATCCTTACCAGCTGCAGTAATTGTTACACCATCTTTAGTAAGAGCTGTTTTATTACCATTGCCATCATCGATAACTGTGCTATCTGCTGTGGAAGTATTTGTTTTTGTACCATCCGTAATCTTAGTGCCATCTGCAGTTGTTGCGGTAGACTTAGTACCATCTGTTACTGTATTACCAGCTGCTGTAGATGTATTTGTTTGAGTACCCGCAGTTTGTGTAATAGAATCACCATTGATAACCGTTGTATTATTACCAGTACCGTTGAAGCTTGCAGAGTTCATATTCACAAGGTCTTTATTCAAGGAATATGTGAAGTCACGCTCATTTTGGTTGATGGTGATATTTTCACCAGCAATCATAGTAACCTTTGCGTCTTTACCTACTTTTGCATCTGTTTTAGTACCAGTTTGTTTACCAGATGTAGCAGCATCTTTATCTGCTGTAATTTGCCATGTTTGGTTAGCTGCAGCATCAGCGACTACTTTCAATTGATCCTCGGTAGCAGCACGACCAGATACAGCATTACCATCCCAAGTCGTATTAGCGAGACCTGTTACATGGTTATTGGTACCATCTACTGTAACGCCACCAATATTAGCAGCTTTACCTGTAATAGTACCAGTAGTACCATCTAACGTTACCGCCTTATTACCACCTGTTGTAATTGTATTATTTACACCATCAATAGCTGCACTACCAATAGTAGCTTTACCAGCTGTACCATCAATAACAATAGCATTAGCACCAGTACCAAATGTCAATCTATCATTAAGTTTTACATTATATACTGTATGACCATCTGCAGCAGTTGTAGATGTTAATTTTACATTACCAGTTGTTGCGTTAGCTGCTTCATCATCATTAGCAGTGATTTCTGTTTTAGATGCTTTTTTAGCTGCATTAATAGCATCTGCTACATTCTTAGCTGTTGCCACACCATCAGTAGCAGGGCCTGTAATAGTGCCATCCGTACCAACTGTAATAGCCGCTGTTTTTACATCATATTTAACAACGCCTGCATTATCGATAGTAGCAGTTGTTAACGTGCCATCTATAAAGTTCAAGCCATCAGCCAAGGATACTTGTTTAGCTGTACCATCATTTGCTTTATAAGACAATTTAGTCTTAGTCGCAACTTTAGCGCCATCAATAGTTACCTTGTAGTCCTTAGTTGTGCCATCTGCACTTGGTGTTCCTGTAACAGTCAACGGATTATCCGCATCAGTTGTATCAGTACTTACTGTAACTGCACTTACAGCAGATTTCTTAACCTCTGCTTCGGATACTTTTACAGTTAAGTTTTTACCATCTGCATCAGTTGTTACGTATTTACCGTCACCTTTGATGCCCAATGTATCATTTTTAAGATTTACTACACCGGCAGATGTATTAGTATCGCCAGCAAATTTCAAGTTGATTGCATCAGTGCTTGCTTTAGCAGCCTTATTGATAGCATCAGCTACGTTCTTAGCAGTTGCTAAACCATCATTACCTGTAACAGAAGCAGTACCTGCAGCATCGCTGTTGATAGTAGCACGTTTTGTAGATACCTCTACAGTATCGCCATTCATCTTCGTAGAAATGAAATCACCAGTAGCACCTTTTACATTGAATGCTACATCACCATCTTTTAAAGATTGGCTAGAGGTGGTACCACTATCTGCACCAAGGGACACTTTACGGCTCACAGCCGCTGCAGCATCATTGATCTTGGTCTTAGTATCATCATTAATATCAAATGTTACCTTACCATCATTATCTACAGTAGCTTTTGTCATTGTACCATCTACAAAGTCTAAGCCTTTGGATAATTTAACTGTTTTAGCATCTGCATCAGCAGCTGTATTAGCACGGTATGTTAAGGTTTGGCTTGCTACAGTATCTTTCAACTGTTTTACGTTTACCGCATCAGTATCAGCTGTACCTTCAGCAACCTCTTGAATCTTATTACCACCAGCATTGATTTCATCAAGACTAAACTGAACCATTTTACCTGCTGCACTTTGGAATGCCATGCCTTGAGCACTACCTTGAGCAAAATTCCCATCTTCATCATTAAATATAAGATTTTTAGAATCAAGAGAGCTGCTATTAGGTCCGGCTTGTAAAGATAAAGTACCAACGTCTAAATAAGTATTTGCTGTATTCGGTTGATTTACATCAATACCATTATTGATTCTAATACCATCACGGTCAATTTGTGTATAATTACCTACAGCTGGATCACCAAACTTACCGCTAGCATTAATTGCATCAAACTTGATTGTCTCACCCACACCATTTTCAAGAGAAATAGAGTTTAATTTCTTAAGATCTTTATTTAATGTGGTAGCGATATTTTTACCAGTTTGTGTAACTGTAATATTGTTATCACCAGTAAAGTCTACAGTATCTCCGCCGGCTACAGTAGTCGGTGTATCACCATTAGTAGATAGTTTCCATGCTGCACCATCTTTAGCTTGGCTAGCAGCTTTATTAATCGCGTCGGCCACGTTCTTAGCTGTTGCTAAACCATCATCACCGGTAACAGAAGCCGTACCTGCAGCATCGCTGTTGATAGTGGAACGTTTTGTAGAAACTTCTACAGTGTCGCCATTCATCTTCGTAGAAATGAAATCACCAGTAGCACCTTTTACATTAAATGCTACATCACCATCTTTTAAGGATTGACTAGATGCTGTACCACTATCTGCACCAAGGGAAATATTACGAGCTACTGCATTAGAAGAATTATCAACTTTAGTTTTAGTATCTGCATCTAAACCAACTGTAATAGTTTGACCATTTACAGTTGCAGTTACACCATTTGTACCAGCTACATTAAGTTTTTGGTTTTTAAGATCAATAGTACCGTTATTTGTACCATCTGTAATATTTAAGTTTTGAGACAAGTTAGCAACAGCTTGCTTAACATCACCAATATTTGCTGCATTGGAATCAGTTGTACCACCACTAGCAACATTAGTAATTGTCTTGTTACCACCGTTGATACCATCAGTTTTATCAATGGAGATGCCACCTACAGTTACTTTATCTGTTGTGATACCAGTACCTGTAATTGCAGTAGTACCATTTGTTAAGCCAGATGTATTGATTACTGTGTTACCTGCAGTAATAGAATCTACTGTAAGATCTTTCTTTGTGGCTACAGTAATTTTCTTTTTATCTGTACCATCTTGAGTGATTAAAATATTATCACCATTGATAAGATCTACTGTGTCCCCACCTTGTACAGATGTTTTATCTGTTGTGCTGGAATTTGTTGTAAGATTCCATGCCGCACCAGCTTTAGCTGCATCAGCTGCTTTATTGATAGCATCGGCTACATTTTTAGATGTTGCTAAGCCATCATCGCCTGTTACAGATGCTGCGCCTGTATTAGCATCACTAGTAATTGCCGCACGTTTAATGGAAATTTCAACAGT
>PVMP01000461.1_pt1 | contig 20951 bp, 20 predicted proteins | sample 1853391 | NCBI WGS metagenome assembly PVMP01 (sample SAMN08533512, study PRJNA380276) | Human gut metagenome, whole genome shotgun sequencing project. | isolation source: participant 2, synthetic long reads | host: Homo sapiens | collected 2017
TTATCTTTTCAAACGATTCGGTTTTCCGGTAACAACACTCTGTTCCGCTTTCTTCTCGTCTGATGTTCTCTTTTTTTCTTTCAGTTCTCCAAGCTTTTTCTTTAACATACACTTCTCATCAATTTCATATACTGCATTCCCATCAATAATTAACTTTCTGGACATTTTCGCTTTCCTTTCCTCTTCTTATTATTAAGATATGCCTTTGATTACAAAAGGTCTTTAAATCAGTATACGCATGATCCGATTTTTCACACATCGATATTCATGAACAGGAATATATTTTTTCTGCATTTCATATATATGTATCAGTTCAGCTGAAAGTCAGGAGGGTTTATTTTTTTGAAAACACCGACGCCTATGACCCCCTTTGACGAAGCAACTGCTTCCGGACTTCGCATGCTGAAACTTTTCCTTCCTCTTTTCCCGCCAGCTACACAGAGCATGCTTGCCGTCTTCATTAAATTCATCGAACTGCAAAATGTTCTTCACCATCAGGCTCCTGTCAGTTATGATGTACTTTCTGCCTGTGACTTTTCTTCTGGACGAGGAATAGAAAATCTTTTTCAAGACAACGCAGATTCTATTTTTGACCATCTGTCACCTTATCTCACATCAGAAGAAAAACAGCTCTTTTCTACTTTCAAAAACATAAAAGAGATGATGTCTATGGCAGATATGTTTACACAATTCTTTTCATCTGCTCCACCTTCTGATGAAGAGCCAGAAGACACTATAAACAATAACTCACCGAAAGGAGATCTTAACAATGGAAAACTGGATGAACCATCCTGCAATGAAAACGATCGATCCGCTCAAGCTGGAACTGATCAGGACAGCCGCGAAACAGACGAAAGGAAAATCCGGAAATGAACTTGCCCCGGTCATGCTCGCACTTATCACAAATGCAAACCGACAGGGACTTCGTTTCAATCCGGATGAAGTTTCATTAATTCTTGAAGTATTAAAAGAAGGTAAAAGCAAAGAAGAACAAAATCAAATTGACCGCATGATGGAAATGACCAAAAATATCTTTCGGAAACATTTTAAATAAAATCAGAATCACTCTCTTCGCCTTTGCAGTCTTATTTCTCTTCTTTTCTCTATACATTTCCGTCTGCATCAGTTAAAATACAAAGGATGACTTGTCTGGAAACAGACATTATTTATAAATGGAGAACGATATATGCAGAATATTAAATTAACACTCCAATATGACGGTACACGTTATCTTGGTTGGAAACGCCCGGAAAAAGACCACAATGATCGCACAGTATCTTATAAAATTGAAAATGTATTAGAAAAGGTAACAGGAACTCCTGTCACTTTATTTTCCGGAGTCCGAACAGAACCGGGAGTTCATGCCCGGAATCTCACAGTCAATTTTCTTACGGAAAGCCAACTGACTCCTGCAGAATTTAAAACTGTTCTGAACCAGTATCTTCCACAGGATATTGCCGTTTTAGATGCAGTATCAACACCCGAACGCTTTCGAGCAGACTTGAATGCACGCGAGATCACTTATGAATATGCCATGGATTTATCACCGATCTATGACCTGTTCCACAAAAACTATCGCGGTCGATTAACTGATCTGTTATCAGATTCATTATTTGATCTGTCACCTGAACAAACAGCAGAACTTCCAAATATTCTTCTTATGGAAACCGCTGCCCACTCATTACTTGGAAAGCATGATTTTAAACATTTCTCTTCGATTCGAAAAAAGAAAGGAACCGAAAAAGAAATAAAAATAATTACTTTTGTCACAGAAGAGTCTACGCTTTATATTCGTATGACAGCCAATGATTTTCTCTATCAGATGGCTCCATTTATTCTAGGAACGCTTTTGGATATCGGCATAGGGGAAAGACCCGTCGAATGTATCAATGCAATCCTGGAAGGAAAGGAAAAGCCTTCTGCATCCTGCGACACAAAAGGCTTGATCTTATACGATATTGTTTATTAATTTTTGAGTAATACGAAAAAAACTCTCATTCCCCACATTACCAAGGTGGTTTTACATTGTCTTAAGTGCAACACTTAAAATATGTTTCGCACAGCGTTGTAAATCTGCCTTGGTAATTTCTTTTCCTTCGTTCACTGCTTCTACGATATCATCCACATTCTGCTGACATCCCGGCATCTGAAGGTCATTTCCTGCTTTAATGCACTGTACACTGCTAGAATGACTATATTTTCCGGATGGTGATACCATTCCCATCTCTGTTGTATCCTGTGAAGTATACCAGTCTGTCATCACAAGACCTTCAAATCCCCACTCATCACGTGCGATGTTCTGCAGCATGTCATAGTTGTTTGCTGAATGAACTCCGTTGATCAGATTATAGGAAGTCATGATTGCATATGGTTGTGCTGTCTTTACAGCTATCTCAAATCCTTTCAGATAGATTTCTCTCAGCGCACGCTCGCTGATATGTGCATTCGTAAACATACGGTTGTCTTCCTGATTATTTCCTGCAAAATGTTTGATTGTTGTTCCCTTTCCTTTTTGAGACTGAACACCTTTCGTCTCTGTAGCAGCACAAAGACCTGTCAATACAGGATCCTCAGAATAGTATTCGAAGTTTCGTCCACAAAGCGGATTACGATGAATATTCATGCCAGGTGCGAGCCATAGATCTACATGTAACTGCTTCATCTCTTCTCCGACAAGCTCTCCCATTCTATGAATCAGATCCATATCCCAGGATTGTGCCAGTGTTGTTGCGATTGGAATGGCAGTACAAGGTGTCTCTAAACGAAGTCCTGCCGGTCCATCTGCCTGAATAAGATTCGGCACTTTTCGTGTTTCAAGTAAACTGGAAGTGGTGTCTCCTGCTGCACCCGGCACACAGGAGGATGCTGAACCAATTACATTTCCGTCGCCATTTCTTCTCTCTGTTCCAACACAAAGTTCTGCCATTTCTTCCACGGTAAGCTGCGCTGTCAGTTCATCCAGAGTCGCGTTGCCTGCTTTTACATCTTCCAGCGTCAGAACTTCATCTTTCCTCTTATCCATAAGTGTCCTGCGCATCACTTCATATTCTACAAGTTCTTTCTTAAAGTTCTCTGCCTGAAGCATAATTCTAAATGGAATCGCCGGCACACCGAAATCAAATTCAATATCGAAAATCGGAATCATATGGTGAAGCTCTCTGACTGCAATTGTATCACGCATCAGACGTTTCAGTTGGAGTGTTGTCACCTGCTCATCAAGGTCGATGACTGCCACAGCCTCCGTATTACGTGAACTGTTTCCTACGCGGATCGTGTATTCCCCTTCTTCCATAACCCAGGCCGCATCATATGCATCAAAAGATGCCATGTCTGTCGTTGCAAATGTGATCGTCACGACATCTTTTTCTCCCGGCGCAAGCAATTTAGTCTTGGCAAATCCTGCAAGTTCCTGTGTTGGTTTCTCCATGATTCCATCCGGTGCGGAATAATAAACCTGAACAACTTCTTTTCCAGGATATTTGTCCCCAATGTTCGTAACCTCAACTTCAACCTGTACCTGCTTTTCATCTGCTGTTACATTCATTGTTTTTATTTCAAATTCTGTATAGCTTTTTCCATATCCAAAGCAATATAGAGGCATCACACCAAACGTATCAAAATAACGATATCCCACATAGATTCCATCACTGTAATATTCGTCGTCAAGATTTCCATCCCTGTGGCTAAATGTTGCAGAGGATGGATAATCCTCATAAGATCTTGCCCATGTATCAGTCAGCTTTCCTGAAGGAATCGTCTTGGCAGTCAGCACATCAGCAACTGCATAACCTCCCATATTTCCTGTCTGTCCCACAAGCATAATTGCCTGTACACCTTCAATTGCCTTCAATGAAGTCAGATCAATGACTCCACCTACATTCAAAAGAACAATACAGTTCTTATAGTGTTCTGTCATAAAACAGATATTCTGAAGTTCTCTGTCGCTGAGATAATAATCTCCCTTCTCTGCCCTGCGGTCTTTTCCCTCTCCGGAATTTCTAGAAATTACATAAATTGCCGCATCCGCTTCTTTTACATCCACTTCTGTAATCTCCGGCTGTTCCGGTTCCTCAAAAGGGTTCTCGAAGGCATATAGCATCGATGGTTTTCCTGTTTTCTCTGTAAATTCATTTAACTTTTTCGCATACGCTTCCTGCGCATCCGCATAAAGTCTGTCATACTGATCCAGCCAGCCTTCTGTTACAAATTTAAATCCTGCACGCTCAAGCCCTTGTGCAATCGAAATGTTTTCACGTACATTTACATCACCGGATCCTGTTCCACCTTTGATCGTATGTCTTGCTCCTGTTCCGAATAATGCAATCTTCTTTGTACCAGCCTGAAGTGGAAGGACTCCGTCATTTTCCAAAATTACCATACACTCGCCTGCGAGACGGCGCACTTCTTCCTGATGTTCTATCTCATAATTCTGTATTTCATCTGTTTTTAACGCATCTATCTGTGTCATATACAATTCCTCTTTTCTGTCGATTATTATAATTGTAATAATAGAAACGTCAAATGTCCACCCCCTAAAAAATGTTCTTTTTCACGCTGTCCTCTCGCCTTTTATTATTTTTGTTAACATCTACCATACCAATCGATTATCTTCCGGAAATATTGATAATTTTCAATAAGTTTTTTTCTTTTCAAGTTGCATGTGAAAGTTTTTATGGTATAATTATTCGTATGAACATAGGTGTCAGGTTTCGCTATTTCCTGATACCTTTTTCAAATTTGACTAAAGGAAAGAGGGATATTTTATGCAGTCAAACATTATTGTAACCGCTGTCGTTGTTATTTATCTTCTTGTTATGTTATTGATCGGTTATCTGTCATCCAAGAAGATTGAATCCAACACAGACTTCGTTGTTGCCGGAAGACGACTCGGACCGTTTTTAATGGCCGGAACTCTTGCTGCTACTGAAATTGGTGGAGGAAGTTCTCTCGGTGTTGTTCAGCAGGGTATGGAAAGTCACGGACTCAGTGCCGCATGGTACATTATCACAATGGGATTTGCTTTTGTGATCCTTACATTCCTTGCGCCAAAATTCCGTGCTGCGATGGTTAAAACCGTTCCTGAATATTTCCGCCGTCGTTATGGAAAACCTTCAGGAATCATTACATCTTTGATCATGTTCGTTCCATTGATCGGACTGACAGCCGGACAGTTTATCGCATCATCCGTTATTCTGTCTACTATGCTGAATCTGAATTATAAAACAGCCGTTCTGATCGTAGGTGTCGTTGTAACAATTTATGCGATCATGGGTGGTCTTTGGAGTGTTACACTTACTGACTTTGTTCAGGTATTCCTGATCGTGATTGGAATGATCATCGCACTTCCATTTGGAATGAATCTTGCCGGTGGATGGGACAATGTTGTAGCTAATGTTCCTGCTGAAACATTTGACATGTTTAAAGGTTATAATGTAATGGATGTTATCAGTTTAACAATCATGTATGTTGCTACATTTACTGTAGGACAGGAAGCTGTATCTAGATATTACGCTGCAAGAGACGGAAAAGCAGCAAGACAGGGATCTGTCCTTGCTGCGATCGTAAACTTTATCTACGCTTTTGTTCCGACACTTATGGGAATCATCGTACTTGCACTGATCAACATGGGCAAATTCAATGCTGCGGACTTCCAGGATGTTGGTGCCCGTTATGCACTTCCGGTTCTTGCTATGGAAGCAATGCCGGCAGTTATCTGCGGATTGTTATTTGCAGGTATCGTATCTGCCACAATGTCAAGTGCTGACTCAGACCTTCTTGGTGCCGGATCGATCTTTGCAAATGATATTTACAAGATTGTGATTAAGCCTAGCGCATCTGATAAAGAGATCATGATCGTAACTCGTGTTACAATGGCAGCTGTAGGTGTTTTTGCTACTCTGATTGCATTATTTAATACTTCAAGTATTGTTACAATCCTGATGTTTGCCTTCACCCTTCGTGCCGCAGGTTCTTTCTTCCCATATGTTCTCGGACATTACTGGAAAGGAGCTTCCCAGGCAGGAACCATGGCTTCTCTGATCGCCGGAACTATTGTTGTAGTATATCTGGAGCATGTTTCCAAAGGAAATCTGTTCGGTCTGCACTTCAATCAGCCGATCGTACCTGGACTGGTTGCTGCGTTGATTGCATTCCTTATCTTCTCACTGGTTATGCCTCCAAAGAAGCAGACAACAGAGCTTGCACCTGAAGAGTAATTTTCAGGAATCATATACCAGACATAAATCTATAAATATACTAAAACTTCTTTTTAAAAAATAGCAGATATAAGAAACAGCAAGGCTACTGCCAAAAGCATTATTATTAAAATGCTTTCCCGACAGTAACCCTGCTGTTTCTATTTTTGTTTGGATTTCTCTTTTTGTTCAGATTTCTCTTCTTATTTAAATTACTTTATGCTCCAGCCATTTTCTGCTGTGGAATCGCCAGGTGAAAATAATACTTCTGACCGTCCAGTCCGCAAACATTCCGATCCATACTCCCATCGGGCCAAATCCCATTACACGGATCAGAAATACACACAGGCAGAATCTGCATGCCCACATTGTACAACAGGATGTGATCATGGAAAATTTTGCATCCCCTGCTGCTCTCAATCCATATGCCGGAACAAATGACATAACCCATACAAGCGGTTTTACAATCGTGATCCACATTACCATATGGAAACACATCTTCGCACTCTCCGGTTCCATACCGCCGAGAATCGTAATTGGTTTCGTCAGTGCAAAAACAATCACACAGCTCGCAGCCATAACGATCTCAGCAATCACGCAAAGCTTTTTGATGTAATAAACTGCCTCATCCTTCCGGTCAGCTCCCAGACATTGACCTACAATTGTCATCAATCCGATTCCGACTCCGATACCACCGATTCCGTTCAGATTCTCCAGAATGTTCGTCATTGCCTGCGCAGCGATTGCTGTTGTTCCAAGTGTTGATACTGTGGACTGAATCGCCAGCTTTCCTAACTGGAACATACTGTTCTCCACACCGGATGGAATTCCGATTCCAAGGATCCTGCGGATCATTCTCCAGTCTGGACGGATTTTCAGATAATCTCGTACCACAATTGGCTGACGATCCAGACGAAGCTCTGCCAATACTACAACCGCACGGAAAATACGTGAAATCAAAGTTGCCAGTGCAGCTCCCGCGACTCCCATATGGAAGCCCCAGATCATAATTGCATTTCCGACAATATTCATCACGTTTGATACCATTGAAATGAGCATCGGATCTCTCGTGTTCTCCTGTGCCCTGAAGATCGATGCCGCTGCATCATACGCCGCAATAAACGGAAATGATAATGCAGTGTAGAAGAAATAGATTTCAGATGCTCTCATAACATCTGCTTCAACTGCTCCAAAAATCAGGTGAAGTAACGGTTTCTGAAAAATAAGATAAAATGCGCTGACAGCTACTGATATAAGAGTGATGATAAATAGTACCTGTCGTGCAGACTCATTTGCCCGTTCTTTATTCCCCTGTCCAATGTACTGGGCGCAGACGATCGCACCTCCGGCTGCCAATGCGGAAAATGCCTGAATCACCAATATGTTAATGGAATCCACAAGCGATACTGCTGAGATTGCCGCGGATCCCACATTACTAACCATCATCGTATCCGCGGTACCCATGATAGAATTCAATAGCTGTTCCAGTATGATTGGTACTAAAAGAGCACGGATCATCTTATTACTGAACATATGTTTTTGATTTATGTTCGCTGCCATTTATATTAATCTTCTTTCTTCTCTGTAAGCTTTTTAATTCCCTGAATTGCTACGATTACTCCAAGGATAAGAAGCAGAACAGCAAAGATCAGCTGTAGTGTATTTCCAAGGCTCAGACCTGTTGTCATAAACTGACCTCCCAGTTTACAGATTGTCATTCCAAGTGCTGTAAATGTTACTGCCATCATAAAGACCATTGGAATCCAGAGCATTGCTCCCTGGCGTTTTGTCTTCTTAAGGAATACTGCACATGCAATCAGTGCAAGTACTGACAGAAGCTGGTTTGCTGATCCAAACAGTGGCCAGATTTCTGCATATCCAACCTTTGCAAGTAAGTATGCAAGTACCAGTGTAATAACTGTTGAGAAATATTTATTGGTTGCTACTTTCTTGTACAATGGCAGATTATCCATATCTGTGTCATCATCGATAAAGAATTCCTGGAAAGAAAGTCTTCCGACACGTGCAACGGAATCAAGTGATGTCAGTGCAAATGCTGATACCGCAAGGTTGATCAGTGTAAATACAAGAGAATGCGGTAATCCGATCACTTCAAGGAAGTTTGCGATTGCTCCTGCAAAAATCTGTGGCTGTGTTGTCAGTCCCTGTGCTGCTGCCTCGCCATCAGCGAAGGAAGCAACTGCGATCAGTGCGATTACAGCAAGCATACTTTCCATGATCATTGCTCCGTAAGATACAGGGAGCATGTTCTTCTCACTCTTAATCTGCTTAGAAGCAGTTCCTGAAGATACCAGTGAATGGAATCCGGATACAGCTCCACATGCAATTGTTACAAACAGAATTGGGAACATATAACTTCCATCTACATTGAAGCTTGTAAAAGCTTTCAGGTTACAGGATGGATTTGCTACAAATACTCCGACAACTGCTGCTGCAATCATAAAGATCAGCAAGTAACTGTTCAGGTAATCACGTGGCTGAAGCAGCATTGTTACCGGTGCGACACTGGCAATCAGAATATAAATAAAGATCAGGATATGCCATGTCTCTCTTGTCAGATACATTGGAAAATAAAGTCCAAGTGCTACCGCTGCGACAAGCATAACAATTGCAATAGCTGTGTTAACCCACTTATTCAGTTTTGCATATTTCAAAATGCAGCCAAGTGCTACGGCTTCTACAATGAAAAGCATGGATGTTGTTGCTACAGCACCATTTGCTGCTACTTTACTTACAGTTCCTGCATCATCAGCTACGAATCCGTTGAATGTTCCTGCAACTACATCCGCAAATGCAGCAACAACAAGAATACAGAATAACCAGCAGAATAACAGGAATAATTTCTTTCCAAGTTTACCGATATACTCTTCGATAATATAACCGATTGTACGTCCTTTGTTCTTTACAGAAGCATACATAGATGCAAAATCCTGTACCGCTCCGAAGAAAACACCTCCGATCAGAATCCACAAAAGTACCGGAAGCCATCCAAAGATTGCTGCCTGGATTGGTCCGTTGATCGGGCCTGCTCCTGCGATAGATGCGAACTGATGACCAAATACGATATTCGTATCTGCCGGCACATAATCTACGCCGTCTTCCAGCTCATAAGCAGGAGTCTTTGCATTCGGGTCAATTCCCCATTTCTTCTCAAGATATCTTCCATAGAAAAGATATCCTCCACCTAATACAACGATGGCAATGACCATCATTATAACTCCGTTCATTTTTTATCCTTCTTTCTTAACTATAATTCAGATGTACTCATCAATAAATAGATTGCACTCTGTTTTTATGTTAAGAGTTTAGCACTTCATCATGCTAAATTCAAGAAGGATTTTATATAAATTTTATATTTTTTAAGATTTTGGATAAACATATTGCACAAGAGGGTTTTTATTTGCTTTCTTATTCCACATTATTTCGCCCGAACCATCTGAACAATCGATACGATAATCAGTATCATCATCACTCCAAGCATCATATACATCGGCCAGATTGGATATCCTTCCACAAGACTGCTGACTCCAACATCAATCAGCAGGGCAGTAACCAGAACCTTAATCCCGCCCATCATTATCATGGCAATCTTATACAATCTTTCTCTGTTCTCTTCTGTAACAGCCACCGGGAAATTCCAGATTGCCGGAATTCTTTCCATCAATGAGAGGAATAACAATAGAAACGCGGCAAGAACTGGTTCAAATGCAAGGTTTCTTTTGCTTCCATAACTATCTGCCACTCCTGCTGCATTAAAATGTGTCGGTACTGTATCAGGAATCCTGCTCCAGATGCTGATAAGAACAATAATATAAGTAAGTAGCATGATTGCGCTAATTATAGTTGAAACTCTGCTGATTTTCTTCATAACATATTCCTCCTTCTGTGACTATCTGTAAATCGCCCTGCCAGGGGATTACAAATTTTATTCTTTTGTAATAATATATCACCAGGCATCTGTTATTTCAATCTTCTTTTGTTGGGTTGACTTTATACTGATTTTATCAGTTACTGTTCACACGATGTGCGACCAGCAACGCATCCTCCATGTCAATCAGCGGAGTGATTGACACGGGAGTGAACAGTAACTTTTATCATACCTACCATCTTCGGCATTCCAGTATTTACATCGGCATGTAAATATGCTATCCTATTTCAAAGCATATTTTCTAAAACATCTAAATTCATATAAAGATTTCATTACAGGTAAATGATACCTGTCAAATCAGGAAATTCATGCTTTTAAAATCCATTATTTAAAGCAGAGGTTTTCTGATAGAGAGAACTTCTGTGAAAATCACATAAGGAGGTCTCTTAGATGAAACAAAAGAGAAAGCAATTGCCGGAAAAACAAAAACCGGCAAATGGAAAGCTGCTTCAGTGGCATCCTGCATTTTATGCAGACTTGCAGATTGAATTCAGAGAAGAAACGGAAAAATTAAAGTTTGAGCGGGAGTATCTATTAAGTTCAAAGCCAATGGCAATTGATGTGTTGATCATTAAAAAGAAGTACGCCACTACACTATTGATAATCCGGAAGAAGGGATTTATTATGTAATTGGAGATATCTTACCGATTCAGATTCTTGTAACAAATCGATTGTCACCGGAGAGAAATCTCTGGTTATATAGTTTGACAGATTCCTGGAAGACATGTCTGTCACAAGGCAGCTTTTGGAGGATTATAAAAAGAACAAAGAGAATCAGCTGTATCAGGCTGTTATGGAGATTATAGTAAAAGCAAACGAGAATCGACTAAAGGAGGGAAAAAGAGATATGTGTAATGCGTTATTAGAATTAATGAAAGATGAATTAGATGAAAAACGAGAAGAAGGGGAAGCTCTTGGAGAAAGCAGAATCAATCAACTGAATCTTAAATTATCTGAGCTTAATAGAAGTGATGAGATTCTCAAGGCAGCAGTAGACAGAGAATATCAGAAGAAGTTATTAAACGAGTTTGGGCTTTAGAAACTCACGTCAATGAGAATTTTTCGGAATTTCAAAAAAGCGAAATGAAAGGGTTTTCCTCTCATTTCGCTTTTTCTATCGTCTGAAATTCCCCTTTTATTCCGCATCAAAATCTGTCTCAAACACGCCTTCCGGTGTTCGCATTGTCAAAATCCCCAGGTTGAAATCTTCATCCTGAATCGTGATATGATACTCAAAAATCACATCATCTTCGAACTTGGATAACAATACATAACTTCCATTCTCTTTTCCGTCAATCTGGTCACAGATGTCGTTGTATACATCTTCTCCGGAGATTGCTCTCGGATAACCGCTTGCTTTAATTTTTACTTCGATTGCTTCGTATAATTCTTTCATCTTAATTTACCTCACCTTTTATGTTGTTTCAACATCACTGTTTCAATATTTTTTCATAACCTGCCTCTGCCACAAATTGTTCCCTGTTTTATTTTGACCAGGTCGGTTCTTCATCTCCTGTATAATTAAACCGTCCGTCATTTTTCTCTTCTAGTGCTTTAATCATATGATATGTATACTCATTATACGGTGTCGGAATTCCAAGTTCCTTTCCCATACGGATCAGTGCACCTGAAAACATATCAATCTCTGTGTGTCTTCCTGCATCCAAATCCTGCAAAGTAGAATAACGCGCAGATGGCGGTACTGCACTTCCACGCCCGGAAGACGCCTCAGTCTTACTCAGATCGATTCCTTTCGCCTGCGCAATTGCTTCCAGTTCTCCTTTCAGTCCATCACTGATTGCCTGTACATCTGCTCCGCCAAATGCAAATGCTCCGGCAAGCTCGCCTTTCGCATTCACAACACGGAAACATGGAATGTGATCCGGATCCGGATTCTTATGAAGCGCATTTCCAACTGCTCTTGACATCTTTTCATTTCCTGCCATCTTCGCAACCTGTCTATAAGTTGCCACATGCCCTTTTGGAATCCGTTTTACAGCTTCATAAATTCTTTTTGTAGGACTGTCTGTCACAAGATCATAGCTCTCACCGATCATCCGTTCAATATCCTTGTCCGGAACAGATCCATCCAGAATAATTGTATTCCAATGCTCTTTATTCTGATGATATCCCGGAATTACCGCTGGATACGCTGCACGCCAGAAATCCCTCCATCTCGGATCCGCCTTTACATTCAAATGAATCAATTCGTCTTTTTCATAGATCCACAAAAATATCTTTTTCCCCGGCTTTACACGGATCACCTGCCATCGTTGGTCTTTAAAAGGTCTGTCTTCATAGCTGTCCGGGAAAGTTAATCCATAGGCAGCAGCTTCTTCTCTTGTTTTCATCTCATCTTACCTCTCATATTTTCATTTACGTAATTATTTTTCAAACCGGAAGGACAGATAATAGACATAATCATTCTTCTCCCTAAAATTTCCCTGCTCCATTTCTTTTACCGGAATTGCTTCCAATCCATCTTCTCCGTAAATCAATGCCATCAAACCCTGTTCTGTATCCCGCTGAATCGGAACTTCACCTTCCACTTGTGTCGCACTTCTTCCATAATATTCTCTGTTTTCTACATTTTCCAGAATCGGAAAATCTGTAGAACATTTAGAATAATCGTCTGCTATGATCAATTTCACTCGAAACAATTCAAAATCCGGTATCACAGCAATCACACCTCTTTTAGCCGATTCGAGCCCATCATAGTCCAAATCTGCCACTTTACTTTTATTGATCAATTCTCCCGCCTGATACTCTGATAAATAAATTGTCAATGTCTTATACTCTTCTTTTGAATAAAAATTAAAAAGATATGCCCCATCTGTTCCCGACAATAATTCTGCGGTTTTCATTTCTGCACTTGTCCGGTCAACTGCTGTAATATAATTCTTCGGCTGCATCACCTTATGAACGAAAACTGCTCCTAAAACCAGAACCATGATCACTGCAAATGTCGTTACCACTGCTAAAATGCTCTTTAAATTTTTCTGTTTCTTTTTACTGTCTTTCGTAACTTGTATAATGTTGTCTTCTGACTTTTTTTCTACATTTTCTGCGTCAATATCCTCCCCTGCAAGAAATTCATTTATGCTGATTCCCAATATCTCACATAGTTCCATATAAACCGACACATCAGGTAAGCAAATGCCTCGTTCCCATTTTGATACTGATTTGTCACTCATATTTAATTTTTCTGCAAGCTGTTTCTGCGTCATTCCCAGGGCTTTCCGTTTCCCTGCAATATATTTTCCAATTTTAACAAGATCCATACATTTCACCTACTTTCTGTTTACACTAAGCATAAAGGATATTTCCCAAAATGAACACCCCTTTGGAGTAGAATTTGACACATATTCTCTTTTCTTGCATATTTTAAACGAGAATCTTATATCACTCTGGAGGATTTATGAAAAAGAAATTGATTTCCATAATACTCGCTTCTGCTCTGACTGTTGGACTGTTATCAGCCTGCGGTTCTGATTCTTCCAAAGATAATGATGCAAATTCCAAAATCGACACAACAGAAACCGGCTCCAACACAACCAAATCAGATACCAGTTCTGCTCCTGTCTCTGTGACATTGAACGAGGTAGCCCATTCTATCTTCTATGCCCCTATGTATGTTGCCATTGAAAATGGATATTTTAAAGATGAGGGAATTGAACTCACTCTCGTAACTGGTTTTGGAGCCGACAAGACAATGACTGCTGTCATCTCCGGTGAAGCTGATATTGGATTCATGGGATCAGAAGCATCCATCTACACATATAACGAAGGTGCTAACGATTCTGTTGTCAACTTTGCCCAACTGACTCAGCGCGCCGGTAATTTTCTTGTTGCCAGAGAAGAGAGGAAAGATTTTAAGTGGACTGATTTAAAGGGGAAAGATGTTCTTGGTGGTAGAAAAGGTGGTATGCCGGAAATGGTATTTGAATATATTTTAAAGAAAAATGGAATTGATCCACAAACAGACCTCAACATCAACCAGGGAATTGATTTTGGTTCCACTGCTGCCGCCTTTTCAGAGGGAAGTGGAGACTTTACTGTTGAATTCGAGCCAAGTGCAACCGCTTTGGAAATGGAAGGAAAAGGATATGTTGTAGCCTCACTTGGTACTGACAGCGGCTATGTTCCTTACACTGCCTACAGCGCAAAGAAGAGCTATCTCGACAAACATCCTGAGATTATCCAATCCTTTACAAATGCACTTCAAAAAGGTATGGATTTTGTTCAGCTTCACACGCCAGAGGAGATTGCTTCCGTGATTGCCCCACAATTTCCTGAAACAGATCTTAAAACCATCACAGCGATTGTAAACCGTTATTATACACAGGACACCTGGAAAGCAGATCTTATATTTGAAAAAGAGAGTTTCGAGCTGCTTCAGGATATTCTGGAAAGTGCCGGAGAACTGGATTCATGCGCTCCTTATGAAAAACTTGTCACAACTGAATTTGCCAAAAAAGCTATGGAATAAATCATTTCTTGCAGAAGAAAACGCATTCCACTATAATAAAAAGGAAGCTAGACTTCTGGCTTCCTTTTTTCAAAAAACGCAATAACAAAACAAATTACTTTTTTCGAAAGGACATTGTATTACTATGATTGATAAAAAACTGATTCCTTACGGGGGACTTAAGAAAGAACCATTTTCAGGTACACATCACGGAATGCGCTATTTCTTTCGCGGAGATGACGGAAAAAGCAGCACAACCTTCACCGTATTCATTTATCCAGAACCGTGGTGCTTTGAAGATACACCGGAAGAAGAGAAAGAACAAAAGACATTTCCGCTCTCCGATGAAGGAATGGATGAAGCCATTGCCTGGCTTTTCGAACGTTTTGAAACTGAGAAATCCAAATGGTTGAATGCGAGTCGCGATGCAATGCACATTGTGAATAATCAAACTTTCTGATTATAATCCCCAAACATCTTCTTCATATGAACATTCATAATATAATAATACATCGCGATCAGGAGACCTCCTGCCAGCACCCATGCTGCCGGGCTTGCCAGACATACTCCAAGGTAACTTCTTTCCTTCGCTGCGATCAATGCTACCACACCTCTTCCGATCAGTTCAGCAACACCGGCCATCATCGGCAGCAGGCCGTAACCGAGTCCCTGAATTCCATTTCTGTAGATATTCACAATTGCAAGCGGAATAAAGAAAAGTCCGATACATTTCAGATAGATATCCACAGAACTCATGATAATATCCACATCCTCTGAGACAAACAGATAGGTCATGTATTTTCCTACTGTCATGATAAATGTTGCTGCTACAAGAGAGTAACCGATACCAAGAATTGTACACGCCTTGAAACCTTGACGGATTCTTGGTACATTTCCGGCTCCGATATTCTGGGCTCCGTAAGTTGCCATTGTTGTTCCCATCGCTACATATGCCTGTGTCACAACCTGCTCAATCTTACTTGCCGCAGTAAATGCCGCCACAAGCGTAGATCCCAAAATATTCAGGGCAGACTGAACCATCATAGTTCCAATTGCCGTGATAGAATATTGCAATGCCATCGGAAGTCCGATCTTTAACTGGATCGCATAAATCTGTCCGCCAACATGCCAGTCTTCCTTTTTCAGATGAAGAATCGGAATCTTCCACATAATATAAATAAGACAGAGTACACCTGATATGCCCTGTGCTACTACCGTCGCGATTGCCGCACCCGGTGCGCCCATCTGAAACACAATGATTAAAACCAGATCCAACACGATATTCAGCAACGCACTGATAATCAGAAAGTACAATGGAATCTTACTGTTTCCTAGTGCTCTTAAAATACTGGATAACAAGTTATAAAGCATCTGCGCCAGGATTCCTCCGCTGACGATCATAATATACTTATATGCATCTGCAAAGATATCAGACGGCGTGTGCATCAGATGCAAAAGTGGTTTCATAAATAACATAAAGGTAACCGTAAGAAACAGTCCGATCAAGAATGAGAGGATTCCTGCCCCTGCAACGGTGCGCCGCATCCCCTGCATGTCTCCTGCGCCAAACTTCTGCGCTGTGAGAACAGTAAATCCGGCTGTCATTCCAACTACAAATCCATAGATCAGAAACATGATTGTTCCTGTGCTTCCAACTGCTGCAAGCGCTTTCGTTCCAACGAACTTACCTACGATCACAGCATCTGCCATATTATAAAACTGCTGGAAAACATTTCCAAGAAAGATGGGAAATGTAAAACTTAAGATCATCTTCATTGGACTTCCAACAGTCATATCATTCTGTACTGATTTCATGATGTCCTCCTTTTTTCGAAAAACGTGCTTATTATATACTAGTTTTTCCCTGATGTAAATATCCTGAAAAGGAGTTTTTACATTTCTTTCAAACCGTAACGCTTCACTCAAAAATCATCTATATGGGAAGATGCTATTCCAGGAACAGCACTTCTTCCTCCACCAGCTCCAGCGCATCCGGCAGTCCTTTTTCCAGGATCTTCTCCTGATTTTCTCTCTGCACAAACCAGGAGATCACAGGCGGATCTGCCTCTTCATTTGCAGGTTTCAGATAATAATTATCTTCGAAAGGGAGTGCTGCCTTACTCTCTAATAGAAATGGAATCTGATTCTTTCCACCTTCTCCCCAGACCGGAACAAAATCATGCGCACGATAACCGATATAGTTGGTATTTTCCGGGATATTTCTTTGCTCTGTATGCAACGTAATTCCCCAGTCTGTCAGCTCTGCTGTATGTTCATCTACATAAACTGCTCTTGTGAAATTCTTGCATCCGGTCAGCCGTGCCGCTTCTTTTCTCTGCGGATTCTGGAACAATTCTTTCGTCTTCCCTGCTGCCACAATCTGCCCCTGGTCGATGATCAGCAGTTCTTCACTGAACCGGTACACTTCATCTCTGCTGTGAGACACCATGATCACAGTACCCTCATAATCTTCGAGAAGCTCCAGTAATTCCTGCTGTAGACGGTCCTTCAGATACATATCAAGTGCTGAAAATGGTTCATCCAAGAGAATCACATCCGGTTTGTAAGCCATGATTCTCGCAAGGGCTACCCTCTGCTGCTGGCCTCCGGAAAGCTCTGCCGGGAATCGTTTTTCCAGTCCTGTCAGCTGAAATTTCTCAATCATCTCACGCACACGTTTTGCATTCTCCTGCTTTTTCCCTTTTAATCCGACGGCAATATTCTTTTCCACCGTCATTGTAGGGAAAAGTGCATAATTCTGAAACAGATAGCCAATGTTACGCTTCTGTGGTTTTAAATTCACTTTATTTTCGCTGTCGTAAACTGTCTTTCCTTCAATTTTGATCAATCCGCTCTCCGGCGGCTCGATTCCTGCAATACTCTTTAGTGTCATGCTCTTTCCACATCCGGATGCGCCGAGGATTCCGATTCGTTTAGAATCACTTTTAAAATCTATGTTCAGCTCAAATGTATTCAGTTTTCTCTGAATCTTTACTTCTATCGCCATCTCTTACCACCTCTTGACATTCGTCATTTTCTTGCCCGAGATCAGATTCATCAGGAAGATCACCAGGAATGCGATCACCATGACAATCGCGACCCACACGCCCGCTGTCATATAGTCTCCGTCCTGAATGACCATTGCAATCTTCTGCGAGATTGTTCCTGTCTTTCCCGGAATATTTCCGGCAAGCATAGATGTCGCTCCATATTCTCCGAGTGCTCTGGCAAATGTAAGAATCGTTCCGGATGCGATTCCAGGTCCTGCGGTCGGGATCACTACTTTCCAGAAGATTTCTGTATCTGACATGCCAAGTGTCCTTCCTGCATAGATCAGATTCACATCGATCTGTTCCATCGCTGCACGGGCATTTCTGTACATCAGCGGAAATGAAATTACTGTGGCAGCAATGATACATCCAAGCCATGTCTGCACAACTTTAATTCCAAAATTTTCAAATAAAAAGATTCCAAACGGTCTTCTCCTGCTGAAGATCAGTAACAGAAAGAAGCCGGCCACTGTCGGCGGAAGTACCATTGGCAAGGTCAGTATTCCATCTATAATAGCCTTTTTCCCCGGAGTTGTCTTCACAACCTTACGTGCCGCATAGATTCCCAGAAAAAAGGAAAATATCGTAGCTACGATTCCTGTTTTTATTGAAATAAATAATGGGCTCCAATCCAGATTCTTCAGGATTTCCATCATTTCATCCATTCTATCATTCACTCTCCTTTACAACTATAAGAAAAGGGCTGTCCGAAACTTTTCATTTCTGGCAGCCTCTACTGTTACTGTTCACACGATGTGCGACCAGCAACGCATCTCGCCATTTTAAATCGCCTTTGGCGATGGGGCGAGATGCATTCAAGTCAAAACACGCATCCTCCGTGTCAATCAGCAAAGTGATTGACACGGGAGTGAACAGTAACCCTCTGCTTCTATAGTAACACATCCGTTACTATCACACTATCTTTATTCTACATTTGTATCGAAGTAATAAGACTCAAATACTTTCTTTGCATTGTCTGACAGAACAAACTTGATGAAATCATCTGCTGCTGCGTTCTGTGCATCATCAGCCTCATCATTTACTACACGTGCGATCGGATAGATTACATTTCCTGTCAGATCATACCCTACTGTCTGAAGAATATCGAGTTCGTCCTCGAATCCATATGTATCAGAGTAGTAAGTTGTTCCAACTTCACAAGATCCTTCCACTACTGCGGAAAGAACCTTGCTTACGTTGTCCTGCTCGCTGATCTCAAGTCCGCCAAGTGCTTCTGATACTTCTTCTGTTGTGATTGCTGAAGGATCATCCACCTTCGGAAGAACTCCCATATTCATAAGTGCGGTTCTTGTATACTTACCTACCGGTACGCTTCCACCGGCAAGTGCAAAGCTTTCTGCTTCGCTTAAGTTATCAAGTCCTGTTACCTTTGTTCCGCTGTCTTTTCTTGTCACAACTACTACCTGGTTGTTTACAACATTCGCTCTTGTTCCGTCTACTACAAGACCGTCGGACTCAAGCTGGTCCATCTGCTTCTGTGCTGCTGAAAAGAAGATATCACACTCATATCCTTCTTCAATCTGTGTCAGAAGTGTACCTGAACTGTCTGCATTGTATGTGATCTTTACGTTCGGATGCTCTTCGTTATACTGTGTTACGAGCTCATCCATTACATTCTTTAAGCTGGCTGCAATAAATACCTGGATCTCTGTTTCTTCTTCATCACTGACTTTGTTGTCAGTTACTTCTGTTTTTGCTGTGTCGTCTGTCTTTTCGTCGGCTTTGGATCCACATCCAGCCATAGAAAACACCATTACGGCTGCCATCATTGCTGCTAAAATTCTCTTTTTCATCCTATCTCCTCCTGACAGGCATCTCATTCATAAAAATGTTGTAATTATTCCTGTCTTTTCTTTCTAAATGATGGTCTTATTATAACCGATTTGTTTTATTTTAACAATCGCTTTTCTTGAAAAAGTTGCGATTTACGCAACTTTTTTCATTAACTGTATTTTAATAATGTCATGTGACCGCTTTTTTCGCTAATATTAGCTTTCTTCTCACATATTGCGTGTAAAAGACAGATCAAGATTCAAATATATCCTTATATCTCTTCTCTGCATATTTCACCACATCTTTTTCCAGCAGTTCATATTTTCTGAGTATGTCTTTCCCTGCTTCGCTTACACTGGCCACACCGCCATGCTTGCCTCCCGGACTTCGCTCTACGACGGTATATCCGAGTTCTTTCTCTGCACTTCTGATCAGGCTCCAGCCCTTGCTGTAAGACATTCCTGTCTTTGCACAGGCGTCTCTTACCGAACCAAGTGTATCGATCTGACGCAGAAGGAATACAATTCCCGGACCGAAGAAGTTCTCATTCTTCTCCAACTGAAGCTTCACTCTCGGACGGATTCTTCTCTCCTTTTCCTTCTCTTTGAAAATCTCACGGAAAGGTTCTCCCTGTCCGGAGTAAATCGCTACACCATTGTCTTCCACCGGAACGAAAATGCGTTCTACATTCAGCACATCCATGGCGCCTTTAAGTCCACCTTCACCTTCATAAGAAGCAAACTGATCGATCATACTGCGATCCATCAGGATCGGATGTCCTTTTCGTTCTTCCCAGACAGGTACATAGACTTTCTCATGATCGTTTTCATTTTCTTTCGCTTTTTGCATCAATACACGTACGGTATCTTCTGTGAAAAGAGAAACTCCTGCCGGACAGAAGAAGAATTTCTCACAGCGCGGTTTCAGGTAGTTCATCCCTCGAACTGCTGACGTGATCATCTCTTCCTTCTCATAATCTTCACTGCGAAGGAATACTGCACCAAGCTTCGCCAGTTTCTTCTCCACCTGCTCCGCCTGATATCCTGTGATCAGCACGATCTCATCCACGCCTGCTCTCTTGAAATTTAAAATCATCTGACGCAGAACCTGGATTCCATCCACCGACTTCATCTTATCATAACTCTTATATCCACCAGATTTTCCTGCTGCCGCAATCACTGCTCCTACCCGCATTTGCATTCTCCTTTCAGCTCACCGCTGCTATTTTTATTACTGTTCACACTATATGCAACCAGCAATTCTATCATTATGCCGTTCCGAGATCTTCTTTGCGATCAATATCCTGAAGTTCTCCCGCCTGTACCGGCACAATTTTCAGCGAATCTAAGTTTTCTTTCAATATCTTCTTTCCACCGATATCTCCATCTAACTCCAAAAGTTTATCAAAGAATCTCTTATCCCACAAGACCGGATTGCCATTTCTTGTTCCTTCTCCTGCACAAACGATCTTTCCCGGATTATGAAATGCTGTATTT
>PVMP01000317.1_pt1 | contig 19572 bp, 17 predicted proteins | sample 1853391 | NCBI WGS metagenome assembly PVMP01 (sample SAMN08533512, study PRJNA380276) | Human gut metagenome, whole genome shotgun sequencing project. | isolation source: participant 2, synthetic long reads | host: Homo sapiens | collected 2017
ATCCCGCTGGCACTGCCCTTCTGGGTGGAGGGCGGCATGGTGCTGCTGCAGGTCTTGTTCTGCCGCTGGAAGGGCAGGCCGCTGTTTGCGGCGGCACCGCTGCACCGCTGGCTGGAAAAGCGCGGCATGAGTGCAGTGAATATTTTTTACAGCCTGTGCGCACTGAGCGTGTGCGGGCTGGCGCTGGCCGTGTGTCTGGCACGCTGGGCCTGAGCGCCTGATTCTGAGAATAAGGGGGCGTGGCAATGGCAGCCACCCGCAGACAACACAAAAACCAAAAAGAAAGTGCATGGGTGCCGCCGCTGCAGCGGGACCCGGGACCGTGGAACCGGCTGCTGCTCAACTGGCTGGCAACGCTGGCCATTATCATGGTGTTCGGCCTTGTAATGCTGTACAGCGCAAGCTACACCACCGGCTACCTGCGCATGGGCGACAGCCTGCACTACATCAAGCAGCAGGCTATCTGCATGGCCATTGGCATTGGCTGTATGGTAGTCATGAGCTATGTGGATCACCGCTTCCTGCGCTGGGCGAGCAAGCCGCTGTACTGGGTGGTGCTGGCCATGCTGGCCGTCACGCTGACCTTTGCACCGCTGAACGGCTGCCGCCGCTGGATCCGTCTGGGCGGCCTGACTCTGCAAACCTCTGAGGTGGCAAAGTTTGAGATGATCCTGCTCTCGTCCCATCTGGCGGCAAGTGCGCCGCAGATCGGCCGGTTCAGCCCGTCACTGAGAGAAAAGATCAAGCCAAAGGATTGGTTGTTCATCCGCATCGTAAGGCAGCTGATCGTGCCGGTGCTGCCGCTGGTGCCGGTGGTGCTGCTGCTGTTTTTAGAGCCGCACATGTCCGGCATCCTGCTGACCACCGCCATCGTGGGCACCATCCTCATGCTGACCGGCTGCGGCGGTGTATTGACATGGTGCGGGGCCGCAGCGGCGGCTCTGCTGCTGAAACCGGCCCTGACGCTGGTGGAATCCATTGGCTATCTGCAGGACCGCCTGAACACATGGTCCGATGATCTGGAAGCGCTGAACGACCAGACCAAGCAGAGCTTGTACGCCATCGGCTCCGGCGGACTGAAGGGCCTTGGCCTTGGCAACAGCGTGGAAAAGCAGCTCTGGCTGCCGGAAAGCACCAACGACTTCATCTTCAGTGTGGTGTGCGAAGAATTGGGCTTCATCGGTGCGGTGCTCATCATCGTGCTGTTCATGCTGCTCATAGCGCAGGGCCTGATGATCGCCTATAAGGCCGAGAACCAGTTCTGCACCATGGTGGGGATTGGCATTATGGCGCAGATCGCCTGGCAGGTGTTCTGCAACATCGCTGTGGTCACCAACACCATCCCGAATACCGGCATCAGCCTGCCGTTTTTCTCGTCCGGCGGCACCAGTCTGATCTTGCTGCTGGCAGAAATGGGCGTGATGGTGAACATTGGGCGCAACGGAGAGCGGGCGGCGCAGCAGAGGGCAGCGGCCCACGCACAGCGGCAGGCTGCAAAGGCTCAGCGTGATGCGGAGCTGAAGGACCGTACCATCAATCTGGACGATGCCCGCCGTGCGCGCGATGAACTGTAACGACTGTTTTGAGGGCGCAGGCCAGTGGGGAGCTCCCCGATGACCTGCCCAGATGCACTAATAATAGAGGAGGAATCGTCATGCGAGTTCTGATCGCTGCCGGCGGCACTGCCGGCCATATCAACCCGGCACTTGCCATTGCAGGTGCTATCAAAAAGGCAGACCCTTCTGCCGAGATCCACTTTGCCGGCCGCAAGGAGGGCATGGAGTACCGTCTGGTAGGACAGGCGGGCTATCCCTTCCACCATATCGAGATCACCGGTTTCCAGCGCAGGCTGTCGCTGCACAACATCAAGCGCAACATCGTTACGCTGTGGAATCTGGCCCTCTCTGGCCCCAAGGCAAAGGCCATTATGAAGGAGGTCAAACCTGATCTTGTGATCGGCTGCGGCGGCTATGTGTCCGGCCCGGTGGTGCGCTGTGCCGCCAAAATGGGCATCCACACCGCCATTCATGAGCAGAACGCCTTCCCCGGCGTGACCAACAAGCTGCTGGCACCGGATGTGGATCTCGTGTTTGCCGCCGTGCCTGCTGCTGTGGAAAAGCTGGGCGCACCTGATAAAACCATCGTGGTGGGCAATCCGGTGCGCCCGGAGGTGTTCACCAAGGCAAAGGACCGCGACGCCATCCGCGCTGAGCTGGGCGCGGGCGACCGCACGGTGATCCTTTCCTTCGGCGGCAGCCTTGGCGCACGCCGCGTCAACGAGGTGGTGGCCGACCTGTGTGCATGGGAACAGCACGAGAAGAAGCCGGTGCTGCATCTCCACGCTACCGGCCAGTACGGTGTGCAGCTGTTCAAGGATCTGGAAAAGGAAAAGAACTTCGCGGAAGGCGACGGCCTTGTGGTGAAGGAATACATCAACAATATGCCGGAACTGCTGGCTGCGGCAGACCTTGTCATCAGCCGCGCCGGTGCGCTGACGCTGGCCGAGCTGGAAGCTGTTGGCCGTGCAGCCGTGCTCATCCCCAGCCCCAATGTGGCTGAGAACCACCAGTACTTCAACGCCATGGAACTGCAGAAGGCCGATGCCGCTGTGGTGATCGAGGAAAAAGACCTGACCGGCGAAAAGCTGGTGAGCACGGTGTCCGACATGCTGGCACAGCCCGGCAAGCTGGCTGAGATGGGCAAAAATGCCCGCAGCCTGTCGGTGGATGACAGCCTTGACCGTATTGCAGACGCTCTGATGAAACTGGTGCAGAAGTAAAACAAAACCTAAACCGGAAAGGAGGTGTGCGCCATGCAGCAATACCGCAATAACAGAAACAACGGCAATATCTACGACCTGCGGAAAGACCTGCAGCATACTCCGCCGCCTTCACAACAAAAAGGATCTTCCGGCAGTGCGGACGGGCGCTATGGCTTCAACGGGGAACCGCTGAGCTTTGCGCCGGACCGCACCGCCAATGGTACGGTGCGCCGCACCCGTACCGATAACAGCATCGAGTTCCCTTCGCAGCCGCGCCGCACCGAACAGAGCGGCACCCGGCGCACCAGCGGCCAGAACCGGAACCGTACCGCGCAGCGAAGCCGCACGGCTCAGCCGGAACAGCGTGCATCCGGCACGGCCCGCAAGCCGCAGCAGCGCCGTTCACAGGGGCAGAAGCCGCGCAAGACAGCAGCTCAGGCAGCGCAGCAGCGCTACAAAAACCAGCGTCTGCGCCCGGCACAACAGCAGCCACGCGACCCGGTACAGCGGGAAAAACGCAAGAAGCGCCGCCTGACCCGCGCCGCACTGAAGCGGCGGCGGATGGCCTTTGTGACCCTGCTGGCCGTGATCGCCGCCGGTGTTTACCTGACCATGACCATGCTGTTTAAGATCGGCACCATTCAGGTGCAGATGGCGGACGGCACCGTGGTGCAGGAGGTGGGCGGCTATTCCAGCAGCCAGATCCTGCAGGCACTGGGTGTGCAGACCGAAGAGAACATTTTCAGCTTTGACCCCGCCGCCAAGGAAGCGGAACTGGAAAAGCAGTTCCCGCTGCTGGAATCCATCAGGGTGGTTCGGGATTACCCCAACACGGTGGTGGTGCAGGTGACCGAGGCGGTGCCTACCTATGCCATGCAGACGAAGAGCGGCTGGCTGACCCTCTCGGATCAGTTCAAGATCCTGGCCTGCGAGTCTGCCCAGCCGGAAGAACTCAAGACCCTATACGGCGGCGAGCCGGTGTCGGTGACACCCGGCGACCAGCTGGCCTTTGCAGCGCAGGCAGACCCGGCGGCATCGGATGCATCCGGTTCGGCAGCAGCTTCGGCAGCGGTGCAGACGGACGACCGTTTGGATGCGCTGAATGAGCTGCAGGCAAAGCTGGAAGAGTATGGGATGCTGGACGATGTGACCCGCATGGAATTTGCGGACACCGACCAGATGGCATTTTTGTATCAGGATCGTGTCAGTGTGCTTCTGGGTACACGGAACGATCTGGATTATAAGCTGGACCGCGCACGCTATGTGCTGACCAATGCCGACGGCAAGGGCTGTGCCCCTACCGACACCGGCAGACTGGATTTCAGCCATGTCAGCGCGGGCAGCACCCGTAAAATTTACTTTGCACAGGGCCAGCCGACCCTGCCCTCCGGTTATGTTGTGCCGGAAAAGACCGTGCCGGAAGAGCCTGACACCTCTGCTACCGAGGATACTGCGGCAGACGGTGCAGAGGATGCCGCTGCGGCCCAGCCTGCGGACGATACGGCGGCAGCTGCGGAAGAAACACCGCTGACCGACCCCGCCCGCATGACCGCAGATAACGAAGAAAAACCCATGTGACAAAATGTTTTGAGGAGCGTGTGCAGTATGAAACTGGAACAGTTACTGGAAGGCGTGCCCTTTACCCTTGCGCAGGGCAGTCTGGACACCGAGATCTCGGATATCATCTACGACAGCCGCAAGGCGGCACCGGGCCTTTTGTTCGTGTGCATCGTGGGCACCCAGCGTGACAGCCATGAGTTTGCCGCCGACTGCGCGGCAAAGGGTGTCAGCGCACTGGTCATCCAGCACGACATCGACCTTTCCGCCATGCCGGGCGTGACCGTGGTCAAGGTGGAAAGCAGCCGCTATGCCATGGCCCTGATGAGCGCGAACCTTTTCGGCAACCCGTCCCGCAAGATGACCATGATCGGTGTGACCGGCACCAAGGGCAAGACCACTACCACCCACATGATCAAGAGCGTGCTGGAAGCTGCAGGCCGCAAGGTGGGCATGATCGGCACCAACGGCATTTATTATATGGGCCGCCACAAGGAAACTGCCAACACCACCCCCGAAAGCTACGAGCTGCAAAAGACCTTTCGGGAATTTCTGGATGCAGGCTGCGACACCGCGCTGATGGAAGTTTCCAGCCAGGGCCTGATGATGGACCGCGTGGCCGGTGTGCACTACAATGTGGGCGTGTTCACCAACCTTTCGCCGGATCACATCGGCCCCGGCGAGCACAAGACCTTTGAGGAGTACCGCAGCTGGAAGGGCCAGCTGTTCAAGCGCTGCGACGTGGGCGTGGTGAACATTGACGATGAGAATACCGAAGCCCTGCTGGAAGGCCACACCTGCCGCCTTGTCACCTATGGCCGCGCTGAGCAGGCGGACTACCGCGAGACCGGCTTTGAACTGCTGCGCACCCACGATTTTCTGGGCGTGAAGTTCCATGTGACCGGCAAGGACGAGATGGACGTGAAGGTGAACATGCCCGGTGAGTTCAGCGTGTACAACGCGCTGGCAGCTCTGGCGGTGGGCAAGGTGCTGGGGCTGCCGGATCAGGCCATCCACGACGGCCTTGGCAAGTGCGTGGTCAAGGGCCGCGTGGAGCTGGTGCCCATCAGCAAGAAGTTCACCATCCTGCTGGACTACGCTCACAACGAGGTGTCCACCGAAAGCCTGCTCACCACTCTGCGGGCCTACAAGCCCCACCGTCTGGTGGTGGTGTTCGGCTGCGGCGGCAACCGCTCCAAGCTGCGCCGCTACGGCATGGGCGAGATCTGCGCCAAGATGGCGGATCTCTCCATCCTTACCGAGGACAACAACCGCTTTGAAAAGGTGGAGGACATCCTTGCTGATATCCGCGTGGGCATGAACAAGGGCAACCCGGACGCAAAGTTTGTGGAAATCCCCGACCGTCTGGATGCACTGCACTACGCAGTGGATCACGCGCAGGAGGGCGACCTGATCGCCGTCATTGGCAAGGGCCACGAGACCTACCGTGACCGCGAGGGTGTCAAGACTCCGTTCCTGGAGCGGGAGCTGCTGGAAGAGTACGCACAGCAGATCGGGCTGGAATAACAGATAAAAAATAACGCCGTGTCGAATGTTCAGACACGGCGTTATTTTTTGCGGTAATTATGCTTTCAGCTGCGGAGCCTTGTTCTCCGGCAGGAGATTGGTCATGCTCTTCAGGCTGATGCCGATGGTGGAGAGATTGTGCAGCATGGCAGAGGAGGCCGGCTGCAGGATGCCCAGAGCACCCAGCGCGATGAGGGCGGAGTTGAAGGTGAGCACGAAGCGGTAGTTTGCGTGCACGCGCTTTTGCAGAGAGTTGGCGATGGCCTTGAGGGCCACCAGTTCCTCCAGACTGTCGGCTTTGATGGTCACGTCTGCAATCTCGCGGGCGATGGCAGCGCCGGAGTTGATGGCAATGCCAATGTCGGCAGCGGACAGGGCGGGGGAGTCGTTGATGCCGTCGCCGATCATCACCACGGTGTGGCCCTCGGCCTTGGCCTGCTGGACGAAGTTTGCCTTGTCCTCGGGCAGCACCTCGGCAAAGAAGCGGTCCACGCCCACCTGCTTTGCAATGGCGGCAGCGGTGCGCTCGCTGTCGCCGGTCATCATGACGGTGTTCCGGATGCCCAGCGCACGCAGTCCGTTCAGCACAGCGGCGGCTTCCGGGCGCAGCGGGTCGGAAATGCAGATCACGCCCACCAGCTGCCCGCTGGCAGCCATGTACAGGTGCGAATACGCGGGCTTGAGGGCATCGAACTTCTGCTGCTCGGCTGTGGGGATGGTACACTTTTCATCCTCAAAGACGAAGTGGTGGCTGCCGATGACCACGCGCTGGCCACCCACGCGGCTTGCAATGCCGTGGGCTACGATGTACTCCACCTCGGAGTGCATCTCCTCATGGGAAATGCCGCGCTCTTTGGCGGCACGCACCACGGCGTTGGCCATGGAATGGGGGAAGTGCTCTTCCAGACATGCGGCCAGCTGCAGAACTTCGCGCTCGTTACAGCCGGAGAAGGGTACGACCTCCACTACCTGCGGGGTGGCACGGGTGAGGGTGCCGGTCTTGTCGAACACGATAGTGTCGGCCTGAGACAGCGCTTCCAGATACTTGCCGCCCTTGACGGTGATGTGGTAGCTGCCGCACTCGCGCATGGCGGAAAGCACGGCCAGCGGCATGGAGAGCTTGAGCGCACAGGAGAAATCCACCATCAGGCAGGAGATGGCGCGGGTGGCGTTGCGGGTGAGCAGATAGGTGACCACCGTTGCGCCCAGACACCATGGCACCAGCTTGTCGGCCAGCACCAGCGCACGGTTCTCGGTGCTGGACTTGAGCTTTTCGGATTCCTCGATCATGGCCACGATCTTGTCGTAGCGGTTGGAACCGCCCTCGGCCTTGGCGATAAAGACGCACTCGCCCTCCTCCACAACGGTGCCGGCATAGAGGGTGGACCCCTCTGCCTTGCGCACCGGCATAGCTTCGCCGGTCAGGGCAGCCTGATTCACCATGGCTTCGCCTTCCAGCACGGTGCCGTCCAGCGGGATCATGTTGCCGCTGCGCACGACCACCTCATCGCCGGAGCGTACTTTGGTCAGAGGCACCAGCACTTCGGTGCCTTGGCTGCGCACCCACACCTTGTCCACGTTCAGGGCCATGCTGCGGGCCAGATCGTCCAGACTCTTCTTGCGGGTCCACTCTTCCAGCAGAGAGCCCAGATTCAGCAGGAACATGACAGAACCGGCGGTGCCAAAGTCGCCGCGCAGCAGCGAGACGCCGATGGACAAAGCGTCCAGCACCTCCACTTCCAGCCTGCGGCTCAGCACGCAGCGCACACCCTTCCAGAGAAAGCGGATGGAGCGGAAGGCGGTGTAGGCAGCGTCAAGGGGTGCGGGCAGGAACAGCTTGCGCAGGCAGCGGCCTGCCACCAGATCGAACATTTTATCCTGATATTCCCGGTTCAGCCTGCGGCTGTCGGCGGAGGTGACCAGAGCGTCATACTCGGCCACATCGAACTTGTAGCCTGCCAGAATGGCAATGGCGGCGGTGCGCTTGCCGGTATAGGTAATGACCACATCGCCCGTGCGCTCGTAAACGGCGGCATGGACGATGGCATCTTTGTGGTTCAGATATGCTTCCAGCACATCGGCACGGTGCAAAGTCATGCGGACGTTTTCCACATGCACGCGCATCCGGCCCTTGCCTTCATGCAGAATGGTACATTTCATATATCAAATATCCTTCTCTATCTTTTTGCCGCAGCGTCAGGCTGCTATACCCTGCACGCCTGCGGCCCCACTCTCACAAAAAAGAGCCGCCCGAAGGCGGCTCGAAAGCCACGTTGGGGCTTTCAATGCTTTACGAACCGAAAATTACTCAGCGGTCTCTTCGGTGGTCTCCTCGGCGGCATCCTCGATCACAGCAGCCTCGGCTTCAACAGCACGAGCCTCGTTGATGGCCTTTGCATCGGCCAGAATGTCACCAGCCTGCTCCTGGACCTTGCTGACGGTCTCCATGGTGGAGTCCTTCATGCGCAGCACGGCAGCAGTGGTCTGGGTGTAGACCTTCTTGGCATCCTTGCTGGACAGCAGCTTGAAACCGGCAGAACCGAACAGAGTGCCGGCGGCGAACAGTGCGATCTTCTTGATATCCATAGTAACTTCCCTACCTTTTCTATTTCCTGTCAGAGGCCCTGCACCGCAGGACCTGTAAGATGAATATACCGGCCCAAAAGCCGGAGAACAGGGTGGACATTTCCCTTCTGTCGAGCCTATTGTAGCACAGAATTTACCATTTTCAAGCTTTTTCTTGAATGTTAATACATGTAAACTTTTTACGATGTGTAGTTAGAAAAAGCTATCTCTAACGCGTTTTTTAAGACAAACTACAGTTTGTAAATGGAAACTAACCGGCAGATGGGACGAGAAAGAATTTCCAGTTTATAAAAAATCCTGGTTTGGAAATGCGGTTTGCCGCTACGGCCCTTCTCTGTGAAAAAGCAACCCGGAAAAATCCGCAGACTTTTCCGGGTTGCTAAAATAAAAATCGTTTTCCGCTGAAGATGCCCAGAGCGACGCGGCGGGCATTTTAAACCGTTTTGCTTTACAGGATGCGCACCCGGATCACGGCGGGGATGGCAGCCAGCTTTTCGGCCAGCGTCTTGTCCACAGCACCGGTAGCATCCAGCATGGTGTAGGCCATGTTCTTTTTGCTCTTGTTCACCATGTTCTCGATGTTCAGGCCGGCTTCGGTGGTCAGAGCGGTGATCTGGCTGATCATGCCCGGCTCATTTTTGTGGATGATGCAGATGCGCTTGCCGCCGGCTCTGGGCTGGTTGACCTCCGGCATGTTCACCGAGTGGATGATGTTGCCGTTCTTCAGGTAGTCGCTCAGCTCCTTTGCGGCCATGACAGCGCAGTTGTCCTCGGCTTCCGGGGTGGAAGCGCCCAGATGCGGGGTGCACACGATGCCGGGCTTGCCCAGAATGGCCTCAGACGGGAAGTCGGTCATGTAGCCGGACACCTTGCCGGTCTCCATGGCTTCCAGCAGGGCTTCGGTGTTGACCAGCTCGCCGCGGGCATAGTTCAGGATCTTCACGCCGTCCTTGCACAGGGCAAGGGTCTGGACGTTGATGGTGTCCTTGGTGGTGGGCAGGTAGGGCACATGGATGGTGATGTAGTCGCACAGGGGCAGCATGTCGTTCAGGTTCACGCAATGGTGTACCTGACTGCTCAGGTTCCATGCGGCGTCAATGGAGATGTAGGGGTCGTAGCCGTAGACCTCCATGCCCAGCTCAATGGCGCAGTTGGCCACGCGGGAGCCGATGGCACCCAGACCGATGACACCCAGCGTCTTGCCCTTGATCTCGTTGCCCACGAACTGCTTCTTACCCTTTTCCACGGTCTTTGCCATGGCGGGGTCGCCGGTCAGGCCCTGACACCACTGGGCAGCAACAGCCACATTGCGGCTGCCGGCAATCAGCATACCGATCACCAGCTCGGCCACAGCGTTGGCGTTGGCACCGGGGGTGTTGAACACCACGATGCCCTGCTCACTGCAGCGGTCCAGCGGGATGTTGTTCACGCCGGCACCGGCGCGGGCGATGGCCAGAAGATTGTCGTTGAAGGCGGTATTCAGCATGTCGGCGCTGCGAACGAGGATGCCGTCCGGGGTATCGGTGTCCACAGCCACGTCAAACTGCTTGTTGTTCAGCTTTGCCAGACCCACCGGGCTGATGGCGTTCAAAGTTTTGATGGTGTACATAGTCCAGATTTCCCTTCTATTATACAGGAACCCTCTCAGTCACGGCTTGCGCCGTGCCAGCTCTCCCGAAGGGCGAGCTTAGAAAGCGGGTTCGATCAAGTTGTCCCTCTGATAAAAAGCTCCCCCCTCGGGGGAGCTGCCGAACGAAGTGAGGCTGAGAGGGTTTTATGCGTTCTCCTTGCGGAACTTCTCCATGAAGTCCACCAGCTTGTCCACACCCTCGGCGGGCATTGCGTTGTAAATGGAAGCGCGCATACCGCCTACCAGACGATGGCCCTTCAGGTTCACGAAGCCTGCTTCTGCAGCTTCGGCGCAGAACTTCTTGTCCAGATCTGCATTGGGGCTGGTGAAGGTGACATTCATGGTGCTGCGGTAGCGGTGCTCCACAGGATTCGTGAAGAAGCCCTGACCGTCCAGATAGTCGTACAGCACTTTGGCCTTGGCTTCGTTGATCTTCTGCATGTTGGCAAGACCGCCGATGTCGTTTTCCAGATACTTGAGCACCAGACCGGTCATATAGATGCACCAGCAGGGGGGCGTGTTATACATGCTGTCCTTGCCCAGCAGGGTGGTGTAGTTCATCATGGTGGGCACATTGTCGGCAGCATGGCCCAGCAGGTCGTCGCGGACGATGGCAATTGCCATGCCGGCGGGAGCTACATTCTTCTGCACGCCGAAGTAGATGCAGCCGTACTTGGTCACATCCACGGGCTTGGAGAGGATCATGGAGCTCATGTCGGCTACCAGAGGCACACCCTCCACCTGCGGCACCTCCACGAACTGGGTGCCGAAGATGGTGTTGTTCTGGCAGATGTGGATATAGCTGGCATCCTTATCATAGTTGATGGCGTTCACGTCCGGGATGTAGGTGAAGTTCTTGTCCTTGCTGGAAGCAACGATGTTCACCTCGCCGAACTTGGCGGCTTCCTTGGCGGCAAGGTTCGAGAAGTTGCCGGTGACAAGGTAATCTGCCTTGCCGGTGGTCATGAAATTCAGCGGGACCATGGCAAACTGCTGGGTGGCACCGCCCTGAAAGAAACCGACCTTGTAGTTGTCGGGAATGTTCATTATCCGGCGCAGGGTGGCCTCGGTGTCCTTGATGATGGCATCGAACCACTTGCTGCGGTGGCTCATCTCCATCACGCTCTGACCGCTGTCGCCATACTCGAGCAGCTCTGCCTGTGCCTGCCTGAGCACCTTCTCGGGCAGCATGCTGGGGCCTGCGCTGAAGTTGTAAACTCGTGCCATAATGAACTCTCCCTTTCCTGTATCGCACAGCACCGCGGTTTTCTGCGGTGCGTTCTGTTGATTGCTGTAGCCGTAGTATACCGGTTTTGCAGGGATGAAAACAAGAGCATCTTTGCACAAAGATACGGCGCAAAAGCCCCTGCGCGGGCACAAAGCACACAAATGTCCTTAATAGAAAAACAAAAACAAAGACAAATGTAAAATTGAGCTGAAAAAGCCTGATTTCATCGGCGTTTCCGGCTCTTGCACTTTGGCGCAGAAATTGGTATAATAATAAAACAAAGACAAACGTAAAAGAAAAAAGATGCCAAAAGGAGGGAGAACAGCAGAATGTACGGCATCCCGGACAGTGTAAAGCCGCTTTCGGCGGCAGAGGAGCAGGTGATGCTGGCGGTGTGGGCCTGCCGTGCGCCCGTCACCCGACGGGACATCGACGCAAAGCTGCGCGCAAAGGGCTGGGCACCGGCGACCGTTCTGAACTTTCTCTACCGGCTGGAAGAAAAGGGCTGGGTGAAAAGCGGCAAGGATGGCAACCGCAATACCTACACTCCGGCCATCACCCAGCGCGCCTACAACGTGTGGAGTATGCGGGAACGGCTGGATACCCTCTTTGGCGGCGACCTTGCGGCGGCGGTGCGCGCGCTGGTCAGCGAAAGCGGCTGCGGCCAGAGCGAGCTGGAACAGGCCATGAAGGTGCTGGAGGAAAAGCATCTGGAAGCGGAAGAATATGATCTGTATGACCCTTATGGGTAAAAAGGAGAGCGGAAGATGGATTGCAAACTGCGTGCCAAAAACTGCGGCGGCTGCCCGATGCTGGGCATGGACTACGCCGCACAGCTGAAGCAGAAAGAAGAGACCGTGAAAAAGCTGCTGGGCAGATTCGGCCCGGTGGAGCACATCCGGGGCATGGAAACGCCGTACCACTATCGGAACAAGGTGATCTCCACCTTTACCACCGGCTGGGGCGGAAAACTTACCTCCGGCATCTACGCGGCAAACAGCCACAAGGTGCTGCCGGTGGAAAGCTGCCTTTTGCAGGACGAAGTGCTGGATAAGACCATGCTGGCCGTGCGTGCGGCAGCGGGCACCTGCCATTACCAGCCTTTTAATGAGGATAAGGGCACCGGCCTTCTGCGTCACTGCCTGCTGCGGCGCGGCGTTATGACCGGGCAGGTGATGGTGGTGCTGGTGACAGCTCAGCCGGTGCTGCCGGGTGCCAAGAACTTTGTCAAAGCCCTGCTGACCGAGGCAGAAAAGCAGGGCGTGGCCATCACCACCATCGTCCAGAACGTGAACGACCGCAAAACCAGCGTGGTGCTGGGCGATATGGAAAAGGTGCTGTACGGCAAGGGATTCATTCTGGACGAGCTTTGCGGCAAGACGTATGCGCTCAGCCCGCGCAGCTTTTATCAGATCAATCATACCCAGACCGAAGTGCTGTACGGCCTTGCAGTGGACGCGGCGCATCTCACCGGCAAAGAAGTGGTGCTGGATGCCTACTGCGGCATCGGAACCATCGGCCTGACCGCCGCCGACCATGCAAAGCAGGTAGTGGGCGTGGAGGTGAACCGCGAAGCGGTGCACGATGCCATAGGCAATGCAAAGCACAATGGCGTGAAGAACGCCCGCTTCTTTGCCGCAGATGCCACCCGGTGGATCGGCGAAGCCGCTGCGGCTGGTGAACGCGCAGACGTGATCTTTATGGACCCGCCGCGGGAGGGCTCTACGCCGCAGTTTATCGAAAGCGTGGCCCGCATGGCCCCGAAACGTGTGGTCTACGTGAGCTGCAACCCGGCCACGCTGGCCCGGGATCTGGAGCTGCTGACCCGGAAGGGATACAAAGTGGAGAGCAGCACGCCGGTGGATATGTTCCCTCACAGTGAGCATATCGAGACGGTATGCGCATTGTCCAAACTAGATATCTACCAGAAGATCACGGTGAATCTGAAAATGGATGAACTGGATGTGACTGCTGCAGAGACCAAGGCTACCTATGAAGAGATCCGGGAGTACGTCAAGGAACACACCGGTCTGAACGTGAGCGACCTCTATATTGCACAGGTCAAGCGCAAGTGCGGCATCAAGGAGCGGCAGAACTACAACAAGCCTAAGGCTGAGAACCCCAAGCGGCTCAAGTGCCCGGCGGAGAAGGAAAGAGCCATCCGGGAGGCGCTGAAGTATTTTAAGATGATTTGAAATAAAAAAATAGACGGATGTCTGTCAACTGGCAGACATCCGTCCGTTTTTATGATAATCTGTTATGATCGCAGTTCCTCAAGCAATGCCGTGCATCCTTCCAGTATATCCTGCCATGTGGCTTCAAAATCTCCCGTGAACCATGGGTCTGCCACTTCACGGGGATGATCCGTATGCGCCATCAGCAGCGAGACTTTATGCTGTGGGTCTCCGCCGACAAGCCGCAGGATGTCGCACAGATTACTTTCGTCCATGCCAATCAGATGATCATACCGTGCATAATCCAGCCGGGTCATCTGCCGGGCGGTCTTGCCGTTGCAGTCGATGCCATGTTCTGCCAGCTTCTGCCGTGCAGGAGGATAGACCGGATTTCCGATTTCCCATGCACTGGTGGCGGCTGATGCGATTTCAAATTGCTCGGATAGTCCTGCCTTGGACGTAAGGTCTTTCATCACATACTCCGCCATCGGGCTTCGGCAGATATTTCCGAGACAAATAAATAAGATCCTGGTCATGCCGGGTCGTTCTCCTTTTGGCTTACAAAAGCATAGCCGCCGTGGGTAGTGCGGATAAAGCTACCGCAGTCGGCCAGCTTCTTTCGCAGATTGGAAACGGTATTTGCCACGACCTTTAAGGTATCGTCACAGTTTTGTCCCCACACAGCACGGAAAAGCTCTTCTTTTGAGAAGATTTGTCCTTCGTGGGAGGCAAGCATCAGCAGCAAATCGAACTCCAGTCGTGTAAGGGAGACTTTTCTGCCGTTGCACGACACTTCGTGGGTCATTCCGTCCAGTGTAAGCCCCGGAAGAACCAACTTCTCCCATGAATCAATGGATATTTGCTCTGCCTCGATGTGCTCTCGTTCCAGAAGCATCCGGATCTTCTGCTCCAATTCCGGGTCAGGCTGTCGGGTCTTTATAACGATCATGGCAAACTCCTGCGTGTATTTTACTCTGCGGCGGTATCCATTTCCCGGAGCAGGTTTACCATCTCGATGGCACTGACTGCACAGTCATAGCCTTTATTACCTGCTTTGGTGCCTGCCCGCTCGATGGCCTGTTCGATGTTTTCGGTGGTCAGAACACCAAAGAGGACGGGAACCCCGCTTTCCAGCGAGACCGTGGCAATGCCTTTGGAAACCTCATTGCACACATAGTCGTAATGGCTGGTAGAACCGCGAATCACGGCACCAAGGCAGATCACAGCATCATACTTTCCGCTTTTTGCCATTTTAGAGGCAACCAGTGGGATCTCAAAAGCACCCGGAACCCATGCAACATGAATATCAGCGTCCTGCACATCGTGCCGGAGCAGACCATCCATTGCTCCGCTCAGAAGTTTGGACGTGATAAATTCGTTGAATCGGGCAGCTACGATACCGACCTTGATATTCTGAGAAACCAGCTTGCCTTCAAATGTTTTCATTTTTAAATACCTCTTTCGTTGTTAATATTCCAGAAGATGCCCCATCCGTGCCTGCTTCGTTTTCAGGTAAAATAGGTCATACGGGGTCGCCGTCATCTGAATGGGTACGCGCTCGGAGATCTCCAGCCCAAACTCGGAGAGCTGATATACTTTGTCCGGGTTATTGGTAAGCAGGCGCAGGCTTTTTACGCCAAGTTCCCGGAGGATCTGTGCGCCGAGATAATACTCCCGTTCATCTCCATGGAACCCCAGAGCGAGATTGGCTTCCAGCGTATCCATGCCCTGCTCCTGAAGTTCATAGGCACGCAGCTTGTTGATCAGACCGATGCCCCGGCCTTCCTGCCGCATATAGAGCAGGATACCCCGGTCTTCTTTTTCGATCTGCGTCATGGCAGCGGCCAGCTGCTGGCCGCAGTCACAACGCAAAGAGCCAAATGTATCTCCTGTCAGGCATTCCGAGTGGACGCGGCACAGAATATCCTTTCCATCGCCAATGTCACCTTTTACCAGTGCAATGTGATGCTCTCCGTTCAGGCGGCTCACAAAACCATAAGCTCTGAAGGTGCCATACTTGGTGGGCAGGTTCACTGCCGTCACCTGATCGACCAGTTTATCGTGACACTTGCGGTACTCCTGTAAATCACGGATGGTGATGAATTTGATCTGGAAACGCTCTGCCAGCTTTGCCAGTTCAGCGGTGCGCATCATCGTGCCATCCTCCCGCATGATCTCGCAGCACAGGCCGCATTCTTTCAGCCCTGCCAGACGGCACAGGTCAACGGTTGCTTCCGTGTGACCGTTGCGCTCCAACACACCGTTCTTTTTTGCCAGAAGGGGGAACATATGGCCCGGTCTGCGGAAATCTTCTGCTTTTGCGTGATCGTCCACACAAGCCATCGCCGTAATGGAACGCTCTGCGGCAGAAATGCCCGTAGAAGTAGAAACGTGGTCGATGGACACCGTAAATGCCGTTTCATGGTTGTCGGTGTTATGCTGCACCATCTGCGGAAATTGCAGCTTCTGGACGAAAGCCTCGGACATCGGCATACAGATCAGACCTTTGCCGTGGGTCGCCATAAAGTTGATGTTTTCGGTGGTGGCAAATTCGGCAGCACAGATGAAGTCCCCCTCGTTTTCACGGTCGGGGTCATCCGTTACCAGAATGATTTTTCCTTGCTTCAGGTCTTGCAAAGCTTCGGGAATGGTATTGAAGTTCATCGTAAACTCTCCTTAAAAGCCGCAGCGCAGCAGCATTTCTTTTGTGAGCGTGTTTTGCTTCGGTGTTTCTGATGGAAGCAGCCTCTCGATATATTTTCCAACAACATCGGTTTCCAAATTGACAAAATCCCCTTTGTGCCGTTGGTTCAGGTTCGTCTGACGGACGGTGTGCGGTATCGTGGACACGGAAAAGCCCGTAGGTTCCACCGCAGCCACGGTCAGGCTGATACCGTCTATTGTGATAGAGCCTTTTTCAACGACATAGCGAAGGATCGCAGAATCTGCATGAATGGTGTACCAGATAGCCGTATCGTCTTTTCGGATATTAGCAATGCGTCCGACGCCATCCACATGGCCTGCTACGATGTGTCCGCCAAAACGTCCGTTGGCCGGCATGGCACGTTCCAGATTGACAGCACTTCCAACGGTGAGCTGTGCAAGTGCAGAGCGGTTCAAGGTCTCGTGCATGACATCCGCAGCAAAGCTATCCGGGAAGAGCTGCCTGACGGTCAGGCAGATGCCGTTGACGGCGATGCTGTCGCCGATCCTGGTTCCTTCCAGAACCGTTTTTGCACGAACAGTCAGTACGGCGGAATGCTGTCCCCGATTGATGGACTTTATTGTTCCGACTTCTTCCACGATTCCGGTAAACATGGGTACTCCACCTCACTTTCGATCAGGAAATCTTTGCCAAGCTGTTCCAATCGGCTGTTCTTCAGGCGGAATGCAGCATCCGGAAGCGGGACACCTGCACCCTCAATGGGTGCTTTGGCATCCCTTCCTCCGAACAGCTTCGGGGCAATGTAAGCCTGTACCTGCTGCACGATGCCGCTTTCCAGTGCAGACCAGTTCAAGGTTCCGCCGCCTTCCAGCAGAATGCTGTCGATCTGCTCCTGCCCCAGCTGTTCCATCAGTTGCAGAAGATTCACATGACCGCAATGCGCTTCCAGACAAAGGACCCGGCACCCGGCCTGTTGATATGCCGCCTGCTTCTCCGGGTCGCCGCAGCAGGTCGCAAGAATGGTCGGAACTTGTTTGGCGGTCATGACCACCTGTGATTGCAGCGGTGTCCGCAAATGTGTATCACAGATGATCCGGACGGGATCACGGCCACCCTCTATCCGGCAGGTCAGCAGCGGGTCATCTGCTAGGATGGTTCCGACTCCCACCATAATGCCGCGGAATCGGTGTCGCTGCCGTTGAACATGATTCCGGGCAATTTCCCCGGTGATCCATTTGGAAGCGCCTGTGTATGTGGCGATTTTTCCGTCCATCGTCATGGCGTATTTTATGGAAACGTAGGGGCGTTTTGTGGTGATATAGTGGAAGAACACCTTGTTCAGCGCATCGCATTCCTCTTGCAGAACATTTTCGGTCACATCTATGCCGTGTGCGCGCAGGATTGCAATTCCTTTTCCAGCCACCAGCGGATTCGGGTCAGCAGAACCCACGACCACCCGGTGAATGCCCGCGTCCAGAATCGCATCCACGCAGGGCGGCTGCTTTCCGTAATGGCAGCACGGCTCCAATGTTACATACAGGGTCGCTCCCTGCGGATCTTCGGTGCAGGATGCCAGCGCATTGCGCTCCGCATGAGCCTGACCGTATCTCTGGTGCCAGCCCTGTCCGATGATCCTGCCCTCTTTTACGACCACGGCACCCACCATCGGGTTGGGAGATGTCCATCCGCAACCTTTTTTTGCAAGCTGCAAAGCCAGACGCATATACTCTTTGTCGTTCATCGTGTCGCCTCCAAAAGAAAAAGCCCTGAACAAAAACGTTCAGGGCAAGCCGAAAAGACACAAGGGACCCTTGTGCAAAAAAGAAAGCTCCAGAATGCAAACGCATCCCAGAGCAGCCTCCACAAGCGCCGAACCGTGCGGGCTCTGCGCTTGGTATCTTCTTTCATCCAGACTGTACTGTCGGCTTCGGAGTTTCACCGAATCATGCCTTACGGCTCGTGGGCTGTACCACCGGTAGGGAATCGCACCCTGCCCTGAAGATTTCTGATTCAATTACAGCGGCATTATAGCACGGCTCCTTTCGGATTGCAAGGGCATTCTGCAAACCGGGACGAAACCGGGATGAAGCGAATCGCTACAACAATAAAATCACATCGTCCGTAGGACAATGTGAACGGAGAATCCAAAGGGGCGCGGGTCGCCAGTGGCGACCTCAAAATGCGTTGCATTTTGAAGCGCTTGACCGAGCCGACAGGCGAGAACAGCGCCCTTTGGCACACGACTTTGCTTGCAAAGTCTATTCCGAACAAGACGGTACGAATGGGAGGTGCTGGAAATGGCAGCAGAAAAGACCAAGGTCTACACATGAAGGTAGATACCACTGCTGCCATTGAGCAGGAGATCGCCGCCTATGAGAAGCAGCTGCGGCAGCACTACTCCACAAAATCCCGGCTTATGGAGGAAATCGACAGCCTTGACCCGGACGACCGGCACTTTATCGCCCGAAAATCCGACCTTGACGACCGCCTTTATAAGATGTACGATAAAATCGAAGAGGTGGAAAATGAACTGATGGATGCCCGGGCAAAGAAGCAGACCATTGAAGCCGACAAAATCACAGGCGACAACATCTATAAGATCCTGATTTGCTTCGACAAGCTTTATGCCACCATGACCGAGGCGGAACGCCGCAGACTGGTGGAGATTTTGATTGATGAGGTGCAGATCTACCCGGAACGCCAGCCTAACGGACAGTGGCTGAAGTCCGTCCGGTTCAAGCTGCCTATCATCGACCATGACCTTGAATTGAGTTTGGACAATCAGGATCGTGTCGAGGTCGTGTGTTCGATGGTTAGAGTCAAAAAGCATTGATCTAATGTGAAGTAGGGTGAACCGTTTTATGTATTCTGTTACACAGCGTATAAAAATGATCCGGCAATATGAAGGAAAATAAGTAGGCCTGTGCGGTCTGGTGAAAAATAACAACACAAATAGCACAGAGAAAAGGAGCATCCCATGAACGCAAATATCAATTATGATGAGATCCCGGATACCAGTGCCGTGCAGGAGGACCTGCTTGCGGCGCTGAGCAGCCAGCATGTGACCGTGCACACGAATGAGGAGCCGGACTTCGACTACATGGAAAACGGGGATGTGGCTTTTGTGGTCAAGAACCCGCACAATGATGAGAATTTGCTCATTGAACTGGACGGCGAGTTCTCGCTCTTCTTCGGCCTGTGGCATGGGCAGTACAAGGCCGTGGAGTACGACTACGACCGCATGAAGAAGGACATTGCAGCCATTCTGGCGGGCAATGCCGGTGCGCTGAGCCTGTATGCCGACGGCAGGTGGCAGGGCAGCGCTCTCTGCCCGGAGAAGGTGTCTGCCGATGCCGACATGGAAAAGCTGCTGGAACGCTGCTGGCAAAAGCAGGAGCCGAAGGAAAAACTGCTGGCACAGGGCGGCAGGGTGGAACTGCTTTA
>PVMP01000043.1_pt1 | contig 17682 bp, 11 predicted proteins | sample 1853391 | NCBI WGS metagenome assembly PVMP01 (sample SAMN08533512, study PRJNA380276) | Human gut metagenome, whole genome shotgun sequencing project. | isolation source: participant 2, synthetic long reads | host: Homo sapiens | collected 2017
TTATCAGCCACTTCTTTATTGCCCGGTGTAAAATAAAAAGGTACAGAGCAACCATGCATAGCCGGCCAGAAGGTATTGGCACGCAGACGAAGCAATAACTCAAAAATCCGCTCATGTGTTTTCGGACCGATTTGTCCTTTCACATCACTTGGTTCGTATGTCTGCCAGCTCCAAGGGGTAAGCCCCCAGTCCTCATCGTTGATAAAAATTCCCCGATACTCTACAGAAGGAGACTGCACATTCCGATAAGAAGCCGGTAGTTGAAAAATCTCTTTCTTTGCAGGCGTCGCATCTGCCCACCACTCCCATGGAGAAACGCCTATCAACCGTGAAAGTTCCATGACGCCGTATGCAGTACCACGCTTGTCACTGCCGGCTATAACTAATTTACCATTGGAAGAAACGGTCAGCAGAAAAGCTTCTTTTTTATTTTTTATAGGAGACAAATCAACCCCTGCCTTATCGATCAAATTACTTTGTCCGATGGTTCCGACTATAATCATTCCTTTTTTACTTTCTGGAGTAACAATTATGCGGGTAGAAAAGACAGACTCTACATCACGATTGAGCAAATTCAAAGCTGTATGTACAACTTCTTCCTCTGAATTGCCACAGGCAACAGTCACCGGTTCGCCTGATTTCAAGACAAAAGGGTTCTGTCCATATACAGACAATACTGCTAAAAAGAAAGCTAGAAAAGAAATGAGTTTTTTGTATTTCATAGTTTTTATTTTCAATATTACAAAAATAAGACGAAATAGGATTGGATTCCATAGAATAAGATACAATAATATGGAAATTCGTCCATAAAGCCTGTATTATTTATCGTATTTGCAATGTTTTTATGTCGAAGAATGCAAAAGTTCCAATAAACAGCTGCCACACCTACAGCTATAAAAACAATGTGCCAATATATCAATAGCTATGTAAAACATGACACAGCCAATTGATACATTAGCACATAAAAATAATACGCCACCTTATCAAATCAATTTAAGGCATAGGCGACAATCCTTCCCACATTACATTCCATTTTCCATCTTTCGGGAAACCAGGATTTTCTACTTCACAGCCGTCCCAACCGGCGCACATTAATGCAATAGCAGTTAACAAACCACCATTACCCGGTAAATAAATACGCAAACGGGGATCTTGATAATTATGTCCGTTCGGCAAATATGTATTGGTACGTTTATTCATAAGCAATGCCTCCACTGCTTTTTCTGGCTCACCCAATCGAGTAGCATTCATCGCTGTCATAGGATAATCCCAACCCCAAGTCTTTCCCCAATTCCAATTATCCCAGATCCACTGAAGTGTATTCTTCATGTAATCTTCACGGATTAATTTATTCATAGGCAAGATGCCTACGGCACCTAACACTGCCATGTGGTCACTGGTAAAACGGATATCCTTATAAGTATCTATTGCATTTTCCGCAGCCAGATACAACCCATCCTCATTATAAGCCAGTGGAGAAAGCTTGTCTATTAACTCATCCCATTCCAAATTACGTTTTTCACCTGCACGCTCACGCCATATCTGCGCTATCTGCATGGCAAAATGCCAATAAGAAAGTTCAAAAGGAGGATTTATAGTAGTACTCGCATTCAATGTTTCCTGAGCCGGAATCGCTCCCTTTAAAATAAACCGCACTCCCAATTCATCGTATGTGGCAAAAGAATACATGAACTTGGCTGTTTCTTGAACCAAATGGTTATATTTCTCTATCACTTCTTTGTCTGGATTAGAGCGATAAAGAAGTTCTGCCAGATAAATAAAATGCGGTTGTTGCCAAATCAAAAAACTGCCTACACTGGAAGGTGCCTCCACACCACTAGGATCAGTCATTTTCATCCATCGGATTCCATCAAAGCCTTGCCGACGAGCCACTTCCCTTGCTATAGGTTCTACCGTTTTATACCATTCTAAAGTATGACTGAGTAATTCAGGATGTCCCCAAAGCGGTTGCCATGCCTGATGCCACCAGATCATTTCAAGATGATATTTTCCAAACCACGAATTGTAAGTTAGCCCCGTCTCTTGTGGAGGAGTACTGCCCGCACATTGAATAGCAAGCAAATATTGACTAAGCACTACCCGACGTTCCAATTCTTTAGCACGCGGATCCGTGCAATGAGAAAAATCTACCGCAGCACCTTTTTCCCAGAAACTCGCCCAATGATTCTTAGCCAAGCTTTCAACTTCCGAGAAATTAGGGAGGGCAGCAAGCTGGTCTGGCTCATTAACAGTAAAAGCACATGAAAACGAAAAAGTATCTTCTTGTGGAAGCAGTACAAAATAATTTTTCTCTTTTTCTTTCAATAATGCCTTGCCTTCCCATTTTAATTCTACATAATATACCGTAGAATCCAACGTACGTTTTAACACAGCACTTTGCGTGTCCTGTTTAAGAACCTCGGTAGAGTGTTTATCATTGGCATCCCAATCACATGCATTATCGGTATGAATACCTGTAGGATAAGGAAAATGTAATTTTATCCCTGTATGCAAGTGACTGTCTATGTGGGCTGAAATCATATCCTGTGCCGGATGGCAAACCGTCCGTACATCAAAGTCATTACCTTTCCAAGTAAACCGACTGAGTATCTCACCTTCCCATAAATTCAGAGTCTGGCTGATTCTGGTAACATCGGAAATAGCAGCCTCATCCCCCCATTCAAATCCGATCACTCCTAAATGTAACCGATGTGGGTTGGCACGAAACCAATCAGATGCATTCTTTTGTCTTTTATCTTCTTGAGATTGAACTGCATACAATTCCTTATGTCCTCGTCCAAAATCATATTCACTCAATGTTTCTTCGTGTCTATAACCGGCCATATTAACAAAACTATGCCATCCCCATTGACTTTGCGTACCTAGAGGGACACCTTTTTTATAAGCGTCAGGAAAAGTTTGCAATCCTGTAATATCTACTGTAAATGCAAATTCGCCATTCCCTACTGAAAGCGAAGCCAACGAATCGAAAGCTGAAAATTGAGGATTATTCCGATTCACTAACGCCTTACGGTCTATTGAAATCTGCTGTACGGGATGAGTACAGGCACCGAACATCACTAATAAAGAGCAAAATAACAATATTTTCATTACCTAAATTTTTATACACTGTAAATAGATATTCATTTTTACGACTTCCTTATATCCTATGGCATAGGATGTAATCCCTCCCAACGCACATTCCATTTACCATCTTTGGGAAATCCCGGATTACTGACCGAGCAACCGTCCCACCCGGCACACATCATAGAAACAGCTAATAACAGCCCTCCATTACCAGGCAAATAAGAACGAAGACGAGTCGAACGATAATTATTACCACTAGGTAAAAGCAAGTCCTCCCGGTTGTCCATAGTTATGGCACGCAAAGCAATCTCAGGCTGCAACAGGCGAGTAGCATTCATTGCCAATGTAGGATAATTCCAACTCCAAGATCCTCCGGACCAATTCCAATTTTGAGCTGCACGCACCAAAGTCTTTTGCATTTTTTCTTGATCAATGAGCCGCGACTCAGGCAACATGCCGTAAGCCAGCAAATTTTCAGAAGAAGTTCCTGTAACATAAAAAGGATCATGCTTACGTTTGCTTTTCTCGCCTTCCGATAGAGAAACAGAACCGTCTGCTTCTTTAGGACGCTGGCCATTAATGTATCCACCGGCCGGCATTTCCGGTAATTTTTCAGCAGGAATACCATTCACGAAATCAGGTATTCCTCTACCCTTTTCCGCCGGTAAGTAAATGCCATCAGGACTAGTAGCAAGAGGAGCTAATTTAGCAAGAATTTCATCCCACTCCGCATGACGTTGCAGCCCAAGTCTCTCCCGCCATTTCTGAGCTATGGACAAGCCAAAATGCCAATAAGCCATTTCAAAAGCAGGATTAAGGGTCGTCTCTTCATTATAGGATTCATTAGCCGCACAAGCTCCCTGAATAATGTAACGATCATTATCAGAATCATAATTAACAAACGAAGCCATAAAAGCAGCCGTCTGCTCTACCATATCAGCATACTCACGAAGAAATTCTTGAGAAGGACGTGCACGATAGATAAGTTCTGACATATAAATGACATGGGGTTGTTGCCAGATAATAAAAGAGCCGACATCCGATGGTGCCTCTTTAGAAGATGGATCAGTCATTTTCATCCAACGTATGCCATTAAATCCCTGTCTGGCTGCAATATCACATGCCATCGGTACGGCAGTCTTATACCATTTCAATTGTTTCTCCAAAAGATCTGCTTTATTCCAAAGCGCATAATGAAAACTGTGCCACATTACCATTTCTAAATGAAATTTACCATACCATGTATTATAAGTCAGACCGGTTTCAGCAGGAGGGTAATTTTGCGCTTCCTGCGAACGGAGCAAATATTGAGACAGCACAACCCGACGCTCCAAAAGCGAAGCACGGGGATCCGTACAGGAAGAAAAATCAATAACACCGGATGTCTGCCAATAATCCCTCCAACAACGGTTGGCCGAAAGCAGATTAGCCTTGTAATCAGGCTGAGGCACTACAGGTTGGTGCTTATAGAACCCAACATTGAAATTCCACTGCTTATCGGAAGGTGTCAATTTTAACCTGTTCTTCCCTGTTTGAGAAAGAACAGCTTTACCACTCCAACTGATTTCCACATAATAGACAGTAGAATCTACAGTACGACGAATAAGAGCCCGTTGAGGTTCGGAAAGAATAATGTCGGTAGAGTGGCAGTCATCGGCTGTCCAGCAAGTAGCATCGTCAGCTGCCTCACCTGTAGGATAAGGGAAACGGATGCCAACTGCCAGCTTTGCCGATGAAGACACAGAAGCAGAGACAATGTCACTATCGCCATTACAAGAAGTAGTTACCGTAACCGGAAGTTTTCTCCATAGGAAATGGGAATGAAGTTCTCCTTTCCACATGTCGAGAGTCTGGTCTATTTTAGTAATATCGCTCACCAACAAGCTGTCAAATCCTATATTTCCCAAATGCAGGCGGTGCGGATTGGCACGAAACCACTCTGCCGCTTTGGCATTACGTTCAGGACCTTCTGGAAATTGTACGGCATAAATCCCATGAGGATGACCGGGAAGCGGATGATCCTGTAGAGTTTCAACTATCTTATAGTCCTCCTTGTTAGGAAAACTGTGCCATCCCCATTCGCTATAGGTACCTAAAGACAAGCCTTCTTTATAATATTCGGGAAAAGTCTGCAATCCCGTAGCATCGGCAGTAAAAGCGAACCGCCCATTTCCGACTGTCAAAGAATGAAGAGAATCAATTTTTGTAACATGAGGGTTATTACGCATCACCAATGCATGACGGTCAATAGCAGTATCGGCACAAGCTGTAACCAGCAGCATTGCTGCCAATACAACAATAAAAAATGTTTTATTTCTCATCATAGACACTATTTAGTAAGATACTGAATAAATGTAGACATACCATTCATATATTCCTTGATGGAAATGACTTCAGAAGGAAGAGGAGCATTAGAGAAGCCCGGATTCTCTTTCGAAACACTAGGCAAACGACCGGGTAAATAATCTTTTTTCTTCAAAATAGTGAGCAGACTATCTACTTTTTGTGTATCCGCTTGCTGCATTTTACCACGCATTAAATGACTTAGTAAAGTTCCAGAAATATCCGTTTGACCTATAAACGGAGAATCTTTTGTCACTTCCTCTTTGGAGAGAGAGAGCAAATGCTGATACTCATCTTTTAAAGATTGCAAATCAATAGCCCGCGTAGAGCTATAATGAGTTATGAGTCCATGATAATCATAATCCACCCAATAATGATCTGGATCATTATGAAGGTAAAGAGGTCTGTTAGTGCCTACTTCTACAAAAGTAGGACACAATATCTGTCCCGGTTTTACAGACTTACCCAATTGTTTCATTTGCGCGTCGTTATATCGGATAGATTCTAGAAATTCAAATGCATCCGGAATACGGGCTAAATATTTAGTATCCCCAGTCCAACGATAAAAACGCATCAAGTTGCGACACATCTCGGCAGTAGCTGTAGCCGCATAACCTGCCGGTTCAAAATCACGAGCATGACCTGGAGAGTAATTGAGATCCAACTTATGCTGCATAGCCCAACCTGCCTGAGGCTTTCCTCCCTGCAATGCCAAGACACAAGTCATAGCCCGCTGAAGAGGCTCCAATGCCCGAGTTTCACCTAATAAAGTGTAACAAGCCAATAAAAAATTAATATTGTTAGTATGAACTCCATCATTAATGGTAATAAACGAAGTATAGTCTTCCTTATCACCTTTCACATATTCATAATGGAGAGGATAGCGCTGCGGCCACCCACCAATAGGATACTGACTCTCCAAAACAAAATCAAGACACCTTTCTACCGGATATTTATACTTCGGATCCAGAGTCAGTAAATACATACGCAAAAGGAACATTCCACTATCGTAGGTAGCCGCATCATCATAAGTACAATTTCCATAATAATGAGCATGTTCCTGAGCACAATGAATATATCCTTTCTGTACTTTGGAATACCATTGCTTAAGCGAAGTTTCTCCGGAAAAGTCCAACATATAAGGCCATCCCCCACTTGAATGCTGTCCCCAGATAAGAGCATCTGCCGCTGCTTGTGCCGCTTTCAGGTAATAAGATTCTCCAGTCAATTGATAAGCATTCAAAAATACATTTCCCATAGCAGGTGTACCAGCTTCTATCCATATCATACTTGGTTTAGCTTCCAGTTCCCCCCAACAACGGGAGAAATCAGGACTGTAATTCCATAAATAGCCACCACGGTTGCTGACCTTCTCTACCATGAAACGTGTAGCTTTCATCATAGCCACTTTTATATCAGAGGCCGGAATGTTTTTCTGTGCTCCAGCAGACAACAAAGTAATGAAAAGCATTACCGCCATACATATCATTTTCATACTGTTTTTTTTATAAGATAGGAAGAGAAAAGAAACAAAAAATCATCACTATTCTTCCCCCTTCCTATATAGAAATGTTTATAATTTATTGATTAATAAGCAGGATGTTGTTGACCGGTTAACCCAGGATTAACATCAATAATGGCTGTGGTGCTCAAAGTATAAAGTTCAGCCTGATTCTTGATAAACCCACGATATAACTCGGTAATCCAGGCGGGCAACGTGTTATTGTTTTCTTTATAACCCAATATCTTGGATTGTCCGGCTATACCGGAATTAGTTTCTCCTGCAATATTGGGAGTAATAAACATATTTACCCAATTCCAAGTGCCTCCATACCGGGCAACCAGTTCACTCATTTCCGTTTCTGTGGGCTGATGATCGAAATCTATATAAGTAAGACCTACCAAAGGATCCTTCCAAGATGTAGAAGTTGCTTCTTTATATGCCCGATAAGTCTTCACCTCATTATAAGGAACCTCACGCATAGCCAGTTTCTCGGTATTTGCTTTTGTTTCAGCCAAAGTTTCAGCCAACAAGTTCCACCGGATAAGATCAGTACGCCGCCATCCTTCTGTAGCTAATTCAAAGGCACGTTCCTTCACAATCGCTTTAAAAAAAGTATCATAAGTAGAGGGTGTGGTACCTATACGAGAGGCATCTCCTGCAAAAGCACGCAGACGAACTTGTTCATAAGCTGCCTTAGCTGCTTCCGTGGGCCCATTGTTCAAGTAATTTTCGGCTTCTGCGTACATTAACAATACATCCGAATAACGAAGTATAGGCCAATTGACATCCGTTTTCAAAGTGGCCGTACGGGGACCGGCTTTCCAATTGCAGCGCCATTTTCCCAAATTCAAAGCGCCATAAGGCACAGCAATATCGTTACCAGCCGCATCAATACTGTAATTGCCCACTGTAACATCCCGACGGGTATCATCATCGGCAAAAGAAAGATAAAAGGTAGGATGAATCAGTTGCAAAGGCAATGTTTTACCATAAAGGGCATTGGAAGCATGAATGCAAAGTCCATTTGTATATCCCACACGACCATTGGTTGTATTGCCAAACTCAGCATATTCAAACATTACCTCTTCAGGGTTATAAACGCCACCCTCGTTCAAGGCTCTAAACACATCCTCATATTTAGAAAGCAAGCTGTTTTCACCTTTACTAATCACTGCTTTACAAGCTTCATCAGCAATGGTATATAATTTTCTTACACGCGATTCATCCAAAGGACGGCGCATCTGAAGAGTAGATTTATCATAAGTATTCAGATCCCAATGCAAAGCATAACCTGCTGCATAAAGAGCTGTACGGGCCAATAATCCATAAGCAGCATTCTTGGAAATCCGCTCAGGAGTAGAGAAAAATCCTTCACTATACCAAGGAAGTACTTCGACAGCTTCTTGCAAATCGGCAATAATGCCATCATAAATCTCATCCCGATCAACACGGGAAGAAGAAAAAGTCGTCATATCCAATACAGGAACAGTAGAATAAGGTACATCCCCAAAATAACGAATCAAATTCAGAAAGCAAGTAGCCCGAACAGCCAGACATTCAGCTATATAAATGTGACACTTTCTCTCGTCCTCTCCCGAAAGGCTCATTGCACGTAATCCTTTCAAGCATGAATTACAACGCTCAATGCTGGAATAAGAGGTAGTATAAATGCCTGTGGGACAACTTTGATCATTGAGCACATAATTGGCCGCATAATTATTAGCATTCGAATTACTCTCAGTAGACCACATTTCATCTGTTCCATTCTGAGCCTTATACCAAGCATCCTGCATCCAGACACCTGTGTAACAAGCAAGAACAGCCATCTCAGCTTTATCAATGGAAGAGAAAACACTTTCACTGTCTGTCTTCGATTTAGAAGGAAGATCCAGAAAGTCAGAACAAGAACTGAAATTGATCGCCAAAAAGGCAACAGCTATATAATATACTATTTTCTTCATAATACAACTCTCCTATTATTATAATGAAAGATTAATGCCAAATACAAATCCTTTGGAACGTGGATAAGAAGAATCATCAATACCCGGAGTTAAAATAGAACTTTCCTTAGAAACTTCGGGATCATAACCTGAATAATTCGTAATAGTGAATGGATTATTCAATGTACAATATAGACGCAAATTACTGATAAAAGCTTTACTTAACCACTTTTTCGGGAAAGTATAACCTAAAGTAATAGTGCTTATGCGAAGATAAGAACCATCTTCCACAAAACGATCAAGCGGAGTAGTAATAGCTGCGCGGTTGTCATTATGAATACTCCACAGAATGTTCAGATCATGCTGATTAGGATTAAGCTCAGCTATACGGTTGAGGTCCGTAGCTTCTTTTCCAGTACGGGGATCCAGCAGAGTGAAACGATTGGCAGCATCCGCAAGCATATTTTGGTACGGTTGGTATGGACCGACAAAACGCTGGGTAGACATATTAAAAATATCATTACCATAAGAGAATACCATAAATACAGAAAGATCAAAGCCCTTATAAGAAAAAGTATTTTTAAAACCTCCGGTAAAATCCGGATTAGCATTCCCGATGACTGTCATATCATCAGAATTATAAACAGGTGTCCCCTTATCATCCGTCTGCCCCGTAGTATTTACATACTTGATATCACCCGGTTTATATTGAGTTTTTACAGATCCTTTCTGATAAATAACACCATCTTTCAAAACATATTTATCACCATTCTGCACAAAATCGTCGGTAGTATAAACTCCATTGGTCTTATACCCATACATCTCACCTAAAGAATGACCTACGATGGCACGGTATAGAACAGAAGAATTGGTACCACCCCTGACGCTAGTCTGATAATATTCATTCTCACCGTCTATTCTCAAGACCTTGGAACGATTGAAGGAGATATTGAAATCGGTAGTCCAAGTAAAATGTTTGTTGCGGATGTTCGTACTGCTTATAGCTATCTCAAGACCGCGATTACGGATAGAACCGATATTCTGATATTGGTGCGTATAACCGGTTGATGTCGGGATAGCCACTTTCATAAGCAAATCATCGCTCTTATTGTTATACCAGTCCAATGTCAGGTTAACTCTGTTTCCCCACAAACCCAAGTCCAGTCCGATATTCGTAGAAACGGTTTTCTCCCATTTTAAGTTATTATTACCTACTGTGCTGCCAGGTGCCAAAGCCGCCGTTTCCTGATTGCCCACAGGATATACCGTAGCATTATAGGCAGTAGCATACATATAATTATCAATATTACAATTACCGGTAGTTCCATAACCTACTCTCAATTTGAAATTATTGACAACATTTCCAATAGCATTATCTTTCCAGAATCCTTCTTCAGAAACGCGCCAAGCTGCCGCTGCTGAAGGAAAATAGCCCCAACGATTACCCTCGGCAAATTTAGAAGAACCGTCTGCACGTAAGGTTGCTGTAAAAAGATAGCGGTCATTAAAAGTATAATTGAGACGACCGAAAAAAGACAACAAAGCATTTTCTTCTAAAGAAGACTTCCATGTATCGGGAGTGGCCATACTAATATCATTAAGACCGAAATTAGTATCGGGAAATGCCTTATAGGCAGTTTCTGTACCAGATGTATTTGTATAATATAATTCGTGTCCTAACAAAACGCCCAAATCATGCTTCTCAAACGTATGTTTCCAATTCAATGTATTAGTCCATTGATAAGCATATCGTTCCTTATTATCAATACTGCCATAAGGTCCGCCTTTGAGTTGAGCATTGGCCGTACGACCATCATCGAAATTAGTTGTTTTGATTTGGGCCCAATTATAACTACCAGCTGTACGGAATGTAAAATCCTTCAAGAAATCAATGTCCACACCGGCATTAACACTAAAAATACGACTAAGTTTTCTATTTATTATAGCATCGTTGGTTATCAATGGGTTATACACATCATATTCGTTACTGAAAGTACGGAATTCGGTATTTAACTCTTCATTAATAAGCTGATCATCAGTAAACAGGATTCCGCCAGTTTCAGGACGCAAAATAGCTTGTTTTAATCCGGAATAAGAACCTCCACCTAATGTTTTGGCGTAATTAAAAGAAGAATTCATATCAAAACGTACATTTTTCCATAGCTGGGAATTTACTTTAGTACGAATCGTATTACGGTAATATCCGTGATTTTTTACGATACCGTCTTGCGACATATTATTGTAGCTTACCAATACTTGAGTTTTTTCCGTTCCGGTAGAAAGAGATAGATTATGGCTTTGAGTAAGAGCACTTCCACCAAAAATTTTATCTTGCCAGTCTATTCCGGAACGTCCGCCATAAGTTTGCTCTATATCAGACCATGCTCCCGTATAAAATCCATCATCCGTATAATCCCCTCCAAACATACGTGCATACTGGTTCATTTCTCCGGCAAGAGTCCACCATTCATACTGATATTTGGCATACTGTTCAAGATTGAGCAAATCCAGTTTCTTGCCCAACCAATCCACAGATACATAGCCGTTGTAATTCACAGTTGTCTTGCCACTACTTCCACTTTTGGTCGTAATAAGAACCACACCATTTGATCCACGCGCTCCATAAATAGCTGTTGTCGAAGCATCTTTTAAAATATCAATAGTCTTAATGTCATTTACATCAATATTCTTCAAACCATCTTCCGACTGGAAGCCATCAATAATATAGATAGGTGTAGTAGACTGAGTAATGGAAGTACCTCCACGAACGGTAATATTCACTTCAGCCCCAGGAGCTCCGTTCTGTGAAACAATATTCACTCCGGCAGCTTTTCCTGCTAGCGCTTGAGCCGCATTAGTAACAGGAACTTCCGCTAAATCTGCACCGGTAACTGAAACAGAAGAACCGGTCAAATCACGTTTTTTCACTACTCCATATCCTATAACAACCACTTCTTCAAGGGTTTTAGCATCCTCTTTCATCACAATTTTGAAAGAAGATTTTCCATTTACACTTATTGTTTCAGTTACATACCCCACATAACTGACAATCAAAGAAGCATTACTTGAGACATCATTCAATATAAAATTTCCATCAAAATCCGTAATAGTTCCATTAGTAGAACCTTTGACCATCACCGTAGCACCTATTACAGGCTCTCCTTTATCATCAACCACCACGCCCTTTACGCTACGACCTACCTGTTGTACGATGGCTACCTCTTTCGTTGCGGAAGAAATGGCAGACTTTTCAGAAAGAATAATATTCTTATCCAAGACTTTATAGGTCGTATTTGTTCCGGAGAAAAGCTTCTTTAAGACTGAAAAAACATTCTCATTCTTGACATTCAAGGTTACTTTACGTTTCAAATCGACCTGCTTATTATTATAGAAAAAGGTGAAATCCGTCTGTTTTTCAATTTCGGTCAGGACTTCAGAGACCGTCCGAGTCTGAGAACTGATGTTCAACATGGTTCTCTGTGCATAATTATTGCTAGCATATAACAAGCTGGCAAAACTGAAAAGAACAAAAAGAGTTATTTTCAGAGACAAAGGCAGTTTACATACTGGTTTCTTCATTTTCGTAAATAGATTTAATTTTAACTTCATAATTTGATTACAGATAAAAAGTAGTGTGTTTTTTCTGTAGATTGTTTTACGTAGGATGTTTCAACATAGCTTGTTATTTTTAAAAGATTAATAAACTTCTATTTTCTGTTTTTCTTGATGAATATTATTACTTTCTGCATACTTAAATTTTATATTTGAAGATACGCTGATATATTCCAGAATTCGTCCCAAGCGTTGTTTCTCAAGTACACCGGTAAAAGAGGCTTCAAAACATTTGGGATTCTTTACTACGAAATCCACATCAAAACGTTTAGATAGCATTTTAAGAACTTCCTTAAATGGAGTATCACGAAAAATAAGTTTTCCGTCTTTCCAAGAAGTGATAACCTCTACATCTGCCTGATCAATTTTTATTTGTTGCTGTGCAGCAGTATAAACAATTTCCTGTCCCGGCTGAATTTCCTGTTCCGTCCAATTACTTTTCTTATTTTCATATGCCATGGCAATGCTTCCTTCCACCAAAGTTGCAGTTATTGTTTTATCATCAGCATAGGCTTCCACATTAAATTGGGTACCATAAACTTTTACAACAGCTTTCTGCGGCGTTCGGACCATAAAAGGCTGACGGGAATTCTTTGTTACCTCAAAGTAGGCTTCGCCATTCAATTGGACATTACGACTTTTTTCGTCAAAGTGAGAAGGGTAAACAATAGTTGAATTGGAATTAAGAATTACATGAGTTCCATCCGGCAAAATAGTAGAAGTTATCATTCCCGGATTAGTACGAATCTCTATAAAATTCACTTTATTCTGCTCATTACCATTCATCCATAAATACAAAGTAGACAGTAGCAAAGGTATGGCAAGAATAGCAGCGGCACGTTGTGCCCATCGCCCCCATTGTAGCTGTCGTTCCCTTCTTATCCTGCCTCTGACTTCCTTCAAAGCAGCCCGTGCATCAGTCCGTTTTAAGGTATCCATTGTTTTTGTGGCAAAAGAAAGATAATAAATCTGTTTGGCCAGCTTTTTATTTGCTTCGGAAGAGATAATCCATTTTTCAATCTCATCTTTCTCACTTAGAGTCACTTCTCCTTCAAAATAACGGAGTAAAAGCGCTTCATCTATTCGGGTATCTGAATTTATCATAATGTCCTTTTATAATAAGTCTAACCAAGATCAAAAGTTCCTAAACCAAAAACTGTTTTTTTTGAATTATTTTTCGAATAGGTACTTTCATGATTAAAATTATGTATTTTTGCAATAACATTTTCTTCTATAATCTATGGAAACCACAAATGATAATTTGATAGACAAGCAACTGTATATATCCATGCAACAGGGCAATAAGAAGGCATTTGATACTTTATTCATCAAATATTATGCTATGCTTTGTGCTTTTGCCCGCAGTTTTGTTTCATTAGAAGATGCAGAAGAAGTGGTTCAAGATACCATGTTACAGATATGGGAAAATAGAAAAACAAATCATATAGATTCTTCTGTTCATCATTATTTGTTCAAGGCAGTAAAAAACAAATGTTATACCTTAATGACCAGAAATTCTCTTCGATTCCAAATAGAAAATATACTCACTCCGGACATACAGGAACTATTCGAAGATCCTGATTTCTATATTATAGAAGAATTAACACAAAAAATAGAAAAAGCAATACTTAATCTTCCAGAATCTTATCGGGTAGCTTTTGAAATGCATCGTTTCCAAAACAAGACCTATCAGGAAATTGCAGAAGAATTAAACATATCTTCCAAAACGGTAGATTACAGAATTCAACAGGCACTAAAACAATTACGGAAAGAATTAAAAGACTACTTACCCTTACTCCTATTCTTTTTTGCCCCTAAATAGGAACCCGTACATCCTATTATATCCTTGTACCCTATCACTTCATAACTGATATGATGATAAGAAGTGTTTCTGCCGGGAATATATGCCTCTCCAAAAGTTGTGTCAATGTTCCCAACGCTTTACCCCGAAACAGGATGGTAAGTTCTTATCTTTCTGATTATGTTCTCCATACAAAACGCTCCTTTTTACAAAAATACAAAATAGGTGCGATAAAATATTACCCTATCCGTCTAAAGACATCTATAACCTAAGAATACGGCAATTTTTCTAACTATATAGATTTCAAAGAAACATATTTCTTATTCCTTCAGCAAGTTTACAAAAAAAGTTGGAAGACAATATGCTCTCATGCCCTCATTAACGATGATAATCATCTCATTAACAATGCACTATATTATGAGTGTATCATCTTTATGCTCTCATAAATGCCCTCATGCCCTCACAGTGTTTACTTTCTCACACAGACGTATATTACTTACTATCAGATACATACATTAATATTTATCTATTTCCCGAAATTCAAGAGACAGCCGTTTTTCAGGCTTTTTCTCTTCCATGTCATGCCCAATGCAGCCTTTACGGATTTATACCGATAGCACAAAGCATATCTCCCGATTATACGATACAAACATAGGGATGTAGTTACGCAAGGATAGGAACAGGTTTACATCAAAGTTCCTTCATGATTGCTCAACCAAACTACAGGGCCGACGCATTAAAAATTATTGTCCTGCAAAAGTTGTGACAAATAGTTTTCATCCCATCCCGCTTTTAGTCTTTTCAGATTCATACTTCCTTTTGTTGTTTTCTCATTCTTAAGTGTGGTAAGCGCCATCTTTGTTGCCACCGAAAAGTTTCCGGCAGCATTTTTCACCTTTTTACTGTAGTCTTCTCGAAAGGTAACATCCAGTTGCCAATGAAGATTATTCCCAATAGACCAATGCTGCCTGATGGCAGATGCAATCTTCTCAGGTCGGGTATTATCAAGTGAAGTTACATAGTATCTGACCTCTTGAGTATATTCCCCTATTGCGACTATTGTTCTTTCCGACTTTATCCTTACAACAGACTTCAACCCCACAAGTTTCTCCTTGAACATTTTCTCCATTATAGATCCATAACTGACTACAGTACAGTTTCTTTTCTCAATCCTTCCATGTCCGGCATTTTTCCGACACATGCCTGATGACTCTATTGATTATTTCATCTCTATCCTGATAATCATCAATGATTTGTTTAGCCGGTTGATAATTTTTTTCTTATTCTCCTTTATAGCGATAATATAATTTGCATCATGCTCAATAATGGTCTGGGTTATATCTTTCTGGCATCCCATCGCGTCAATTGTAACAATACAACCACTTAGTTCCAAAGAGTTAATCAACAATGGAATAGCTGTAATCTCACTGCTTTTGTCATCTACTTTCACCTGACCTAAAGAAATTCCATTAGCGGCAGACCAGGCGGAAACCATCCATAATTTGAATCCTTCTTTTCCCCTAGTATGTTCTCCATCACATTGGCTTGGACCACGCATGAGCTTGCCATCTATAGCTACAACGCCTTTCACCTCCTGACAGACTTGTTTTCCCAATTACGGAAGATCAACTCAAAATAATCGGGCTTTATCATACTGAAGAATCTGTTAAAAGTATCATGACTGGGGATGAACTCCAGGCTAGGTATGCAACTCTTGAAAAAAGCAATTTTCGCATTGCCAAATTCCTCAATCTCATTCCAGGATTGGGCGCCACAGATTACAGCAGCAATGGATATATAGATAATAGTTTCCATTTTATGGACTTTTTTGCGGTTCATCCTAGGATCTTCTATTTGTTTACAAAGGTCAATTATACCAATTTTCATGTTAGTTTATGTTTTAATATATCTTATAAAGACAAGAAAAACAATCGACATAATCAAATAATAACACATTAATAATCAACAATATAACAAATAAATAACAAGGAATAATATAGTAAAAAATATAATGCATCCGCCATAACCACGGATGTGATTAAGTCTAGTCACCTTTGTGGTTAACTTTAACCACTCTTGTGGTTAGACTTAACCACCTAGGTAGATAAGCAATTACAAACATATAAAAAGTAGGAAAAGAAAAGAAAGAAAAGAAATAAGAGACAGGGAAATATGCACACATAGACTACCACCAACTCGATTCACAAGCCATGCAGCTGCTTTATAAGAACGAACGTTAGGGGGTGAATGATGAAAAAGAGTAGGGTATTGTGGCAAAACAACACCGAATTTGAGCAAATTTTGCCTTTGGAGCAGTTTTTCAAATATCACTTTTCTTCTGCTACTTCAGAGAAGAAGGAAGAAGGGAGACCGCTCATGAAGATTTTCAATTACCCGAAAGGACATACGCATAAAAAGAACTATAAATCAACAATATAAATTATTCCAGACGCATTCTCTGCAAGCTGAGCATTCCCCCAAAAGCCAGCAATAAAAGTACTTTGTATCATGCGATAAAGTCTGAATAATTTATTTTTAAGCATCGGTGTTAGTGAGGGCATTGCCCTCACTAACACCGATGCTACCACCACTAATAAGCAGTTCATTATAAATAAGTTATGGCAAAAATGAGGGCATGAGGGCATTTTCGCGTCCAACTTTCTATTATTTTTTGCCATGTTCCAATAAATTTCTTCAGATGAACCCATTTTTGCCTGTTACTGATTATTTCTAATAAGGTATCTCATAAATTATACTTTATCCACATCAACCATCGACATAAATTAAGAAACAAAAGATCATAAAATCCTTTTAGGAGAGAACAAAAGATGAAAAGTTTCTGTATTCCCCTCTGTGACATACCTACTTAAAAACAAAACATTATTCCAAAAGAATTCGCTGAAAATACAGGAAATAAAAAGGAAATCAGTAACTTTGTATGTTATCATTTAAAAACAAAAAAGTATGGGCAATAAGATTTATCCTATCGGTATACAGAATTTTGAAAGTCTCCGCCTGGATGGCTATTTCTATATTGATAAAACAGCATTGATTTATCAATTGGTGAAATCCGGACGCTATTATTTCCTGAGCCGCCCACGCCGCTTCGGAAAAAGCCTGCTTATCTCCACTCTGGAAGCTTATTTCCAAGGGAAAAAGGAACTTTTTCAAGGACTGGCTATGGAAAAACTGGAAAAGGACTGGACAAAATATCCCATACTGCACATTGACCTGAATACACAGAAATATGATAGTCCGCAAAGTTTGGAAAGCAAACTGAACCGTACATTGGTAACCTGGGAAAAGCTATATGGAAGCGAGCCTGCCGAAGATTCCTTGTCCATGCGTTTTGAAGGCACCATTCAGCGCGCTTATGAACAAACAGGCCAACGTGT
>PVMP01000037.1_pt1 | contig 17581 bp, 19 predicted proteins | sample 1853391 | NCBI WGS metagenome assembly PVMP01 (sample SAMN08533512, study PRJNA380276) | Human gut metagenome, whole genome shotgun sequencing project. | isolation source: participant 2, synthetic long reads | host: Homo sapiens | collected 2017
TTCAACGTTTTCTGTACCTAGCCGTTGGACTTCGTCTGCTGCACCAGAGTACTTATCAAAATCGCCGAGTACGGGTTGACCATCTACAAGGATCAGTGTGTGACGCGCTTCGGCACCGCGGATGGATACACCAACACGGCCCATAGCATCAACGGTTCTAGATACACCTGTTTGAGTAAATATAATATCTTCGACGGACTTCGCCTGTTTCTTTTCAATCTCTTTCTTGGTAATGATTTGCACTTGCTGTGAGTTCAATTTTGCTTCTTCTTCAGCCCATGTACCTTTGACATGAACAACATCCGTAGTAACAGTCGCATTCCCCGCCCACACTACAAGCGGTGCACTAAGCCACAAGGCAACTGCACTAGACAGAATAATGCTACGTTTTGCATGTCCCCACCGGTTCATTGTGCCCTCCTCAATTTCTAACTAACCATATATTTTGTATCTCATACACAAAATAAAAAAGATACACTTCAGCAACACATAATGACATTGAATATCATTTACATTTTAATGTTAGCAAAGTGTATCTTGCATATCTACTCCGAAAAGACCAAAAATATACATTTCGGACAATATTAAGTTTTTATAACCTACTAGTTCTAGACCTTAAACACTTATATTTTAAATATTACTAATACTATAATGCATGTCTTGGTTTAGTTTGAAGGTATTTATACTTTACGATAAGCACTAGGCGTTACACCTGTGGCCTCTTTGAATGCACTAGTAAATTTACTACCATTCTCGTAGCCTACGGCATTAGCAATTTCTAAAATAGATCGATCTGACTCTTGAAGCAAGCGCTTAGCTGCATTAATACGGCATTCCTTTAAATAGTGATGGATTGTCGTACCATATACCCCTTTAAAACAACGCTTTAATGTTGATGTAGGAATATCAAACTGTTCAGACAAGGAATCTATGGTTATACGTTTCATAAACTGTGTAGATATATGTTCATTAACAGCTTTTACAATATCTACTTGTTGTTTACGATAGGAGCTTCTCTTTTCATGATTAGTTGTAGAAATAACAGATAACAGTAAGAAGATTTCAATAACTTTTAATTTAAAATAGTACCCCTTAATTTGATCAGGCACATTATATAAACTAGAAAAAATCTGACGAACAGATTCAGTCTCTTCCATCATCATACCAAAGTCAGAATGCTCACAGAATCGATTTGCTAATTGAGTCAAATCGATGCGCGCTTCAGTCACAAGTGCATCTAATACGGGTTGAGCCTTTTCAACATCTACGAGTAATACAATCCCTTTAAAGAGCTTTGTAGGGAAGTAGTTCTCATGTTGATAATCAGCATGAATATGCCATCCTATGGACATATCACCTGGCCCCATATATAAATAGTCACCAGATGTAAACTTGCACTCAATGCGCCCCTCTTCACAATGATTTATGGCAAACGTCTTTGTATGTGATTTTGCATAAAATTGAATCGTTTCTTGCTTCACATCAAGGAACATCAAATCGATACCGTCAAACACTGTATGTCTCGACATAGAATTTCCTGCACGTGAAACTGCATGATTATGTGGATTCATACGATCACCAAATACACAAATACTATAAAAATTATTATATACATAATTATCATAGTATACTTATTGATATCCATTGTCAAATCAAAAATAGTAATAATTCATTTTTTATTTAAAAATATAAATTAATAGCCTCGCAAGTTAAACCAATGAAGTCTAACTTACAAGGCTATATTCAGAATTATCAGAGATAATTCTTTATTTTTTTGTTTTTACAATAAAGGCTAATGCTATTACATGACCAATCCATACGAGACCCATCACGATAAGAGCAACTGGCATATTTTGACTAAAATAGGCGCCGATAGCCATTATGGTAGTAACAGAAGCGAGAATGGACAACTTTGTCCGCAATGTCAACGCTTTATCGCGTTCATAAGCACCAACAGTCTTTTGATATAAACTAGACTCCAAAAACATCTTATGGAATCGTTCAGATCCTCGGGCTAAGCAAAATAATGTTAGCATATAAAGCGGAACTGTTGGCAACAGTGGTAGTACGATGCCTGCTGTACCGAGGGCAAAACTGATTGCACCAATGGCCAGAAATACATATCTAACTACAACATTACTATGTTGCACAGTTGTTTTCATTAGTCCTCTTCTACGTAGTTAATTACTTTACCTTTTGTTTTGATAAAGTTAGGAATGATAAGTACTAATGCGGCAATAGCTACGATACCATAAATACCAGCCATACCTACCCATTCATAAGCATTGCCTAATACAAGGCCCATTACGGCAAAGTCCGCATCACCAAATGTTGTATTTTGGAAGCCTAATTGACCAAGAACTGGAAGTGCCATCGCTGGCAAGAATGTAATAGCTAAACCATTAAGGAACGCACCTACTGCGGCACCACGACGACCACCTGTAGCATTACCATAGATACCTGCTGTAGCACCACAGAAGAAGTGTGGTACAAGACCAGGAATAATCAATACACCGCCTACAGCACCAAGGATAAGCATACCGATGATACCGCCGATGAAGGAGCTAAGGAAGCCTAATACAACAGCTGTTGGAGCATATGTGAAGAATACAGCACAGTCTACAGCTGGGATGGCATTAGGAATAATTTTTGTAGCAATACCTTGGAACGCAGGAATCAAATCGCCTAAGATCATACGTACACCAGAGTATACGATTGTTACACCTACGGCAAAGTTCATAGCGCTCATAACAGCATATAAGTAAGGACTCATATCACCAGATAAAGTAGATACGAATTCAGAGCCGGCTGCAATAGCTGCAATCAAATAGAATACGATCATAGTCAATGCAGTAGATAATGTAGAGTCACGCAAGAAGCCCCATTTTTCAGGGATTTCAATATCTTCTGTGCTATCTTCAGCTTTACCTACATATTGAGCAACCCAAGCAGATAGATAATAACCTAAACTACCAAAGTGACCAATCGCAATTTCATCACCATCAGTAACTTTAGATGTGTAGCTTTGACCAATCGCTGGAGAAATTGCAGACCATGCGCCCATCAAGAAACCACCCACAAGGATGAGCTCCATACCGGACAAACCTGCAGTACCGAGTACGGCAGACATGAGACATGCCATAAACAAGCTGTGATGACCTGTTAAGAACACATATTTGAACTTGGTGAAACGAGCAATACATAAGTTCATCAATAAGCCTACTACGAGAATAGACATCGTTTCAACGCCAAGAACCTTTTGTGCCACCGCCACGATAGCTTCATTGTTTGGTACAACGCCAGTAATATGGAAGCCATGTTCAATCATCTTGCCTAGTGGATCAAGATTGCTAACGATAACGCCAGCGCCTGCTGCGAGCATTAAGTAGCCAAGAATCGGTTTCAATGTACCTGTCATTACCTTATGAAACGGACGTTTCAAAGCAACTAAGCCTACACATGACATAATACCAATTAAAAGTGCTGGTTGAGACAGCACGTCACGTAAGAACTCTAATACCATTTCCATGGCACTACCTCCTATATACAGTTGTTAAAAATTATTGCGCAGCTTGTTTTAATGCTTCAAGAACATCTTCTGTGATTTTCTTTTTATTAATATAACTGCGAACAATAGCGATATTTTTACCTTCGAATTGTTCTGCTAATTCTTTTACAGTTACGATAAGATCAGCCTTACGACCTTGTGCTGCATTAAAATCGATAGACTCAACTTGTGCATCAATACCGTTTTCAGCACAAATCTCTTCGATTTTCATTTTTAGCATCAAGCTAGAACCAATGCCATTACCACATACAGTTAATACAGAAATCATATTTGCCTCCTTTTATATCTATTATTGATCGTCTAAATGCTCTGCCAAGAATGCTTGTACATCATCTATACTTTCAAACTCAACGGCGGCATCTAAAAATTCTTCATCCTCAAACAAAGTAGCGATATCTGTCAATAATTGAATATGTTCATCCTTATTAGGAGCACATAAGAACAATGCTACAGATACAGGGTCATTATCTGGGCAACCAAAGTTCAATGGTTTTTCCAACGTTACTAATGCTGTACCTACTCGTTTTGCGCCATGTTCAGGACGAGCATGTGGCATCGCAAGACCTGGGGCCAATACAATATATGGACCCATTTCGCGTACCACCTCAACCATAGCCTCTGTATAAGATGGATCAGTAAAACCAGCATCAACCATGAGTTGGCCACCGTGACGAATTACCTCTTCCCACGTTTCAGCGGGATAGTGAAACGATACATTATCCTCGGATAATAAATCTTGTAACAAGCTAACACCTCCTAAGCTTACATCTATACATATAAGTCTATTATAGCTATTCTAAACAGTTTTTCATATATCAAAATAACAATAAGCTTATTAAAATGAATAAATCTAACATCAAAATCAATCATTTTATAATTTTTTAATATCACCTCAATGTATGTGCAGCCGCTCATATTATTTCACTAAGCGTACTTAGATTATAATTCAGGAATTTGCTACGTAATATAAGGATTCCTAAAATTATAGCAATATAACAAACGAAAAAGGTCCCAATTCAAATGAATTGGGACCTTTTTCGTACTACTTGTATTGCACACAGCATATGATTTAGAGAGTAGAGATGTGTTGTAGTTGAAAGATTTAGGAATAATGGGTTATTGTAAATTAGATTTAAAGTTTATTAAGTTGTATATGCTGTGACAATGCCTAATTAGTTATGTATGTGTTTATATATTTATTTATCTATCTATATATATTTATGCGTTTCTAGTACATTGTTGCCTATATCGTTTATCGTTATTTGCCTTAATGGCCATGATCAAGGGTTTTAGTGAAAGAAATTCTTCATCACTGAGTCGAATAGTTCTACCAATACGTTTAATAGGATTACGTGGGCGCCCGGCACCGCGTCTAGTTCCACCCCATGCCATATACTTACCTCACTTTTCACTTAAAAAACTCCTTCTACCGATAGTATAACCTCCGTTACATAAGTATGCAATAGTCATTCATTCTAAATAAACCCAAAAAAGCATATAAACAACTAATAAACTGCATTTATTAATAAAACGCATAATTCAGAAAACCACATATTTATAAGTTTTTCTTCCTATACCACTTGAATTCCAACATCAACGTTGCCAAATATAGATAAATCGCTTTTATAGAATATAGTATTTAAAACCAGGCAAAATCTAACTCTATTACCTATTTATAAGACACGATCTTATTAATTAAAACACCTCAAAATTTAACGACTCATATAATAAACAGTATATTCTAATTACAACATACTATTAAAAATACTTTTTCAAATTATAATTTAAGTCCTACAAGAAAAAAAGACTGCTTTCGCAGTCTTTTTATTGTTATATTGTTATATAGTTATGTAGTTATGTATTAACCAAATAGTAAGTGACCTACTTCATACGCAATAGCTGCTACAATACCAGATAATGGAATTGTTACAAACCACGCCAATACCATAGATCTTGCTACGCCCCAGTTAACAGCTTTCAAACGTTTAGAGGAACCAACGCCTAGCAAGGAACCACTTACAACGTGTGTAGTACTTACAGGTAAATGTAAGAATGTAGCTGTAAAAATAGTGATAGCAGAGTTTAAGTCAGCAGCAAAACCATTAATAGTTTCCAATTTGAAAATCTTAGTCCCCATAGTAGAGATGATTTTCCAACCGCCTACTGCTGTACCCATGGCCATAGCCGTAGCACAACAAAGTTTAACCCATAATGGTACATCTAATGTATCGATAAAGCCACCGCTAAGTAATGTTAAGGTAATAATCCCCATCGCCTTTTGCGCATCATTAGAACCATGAGAAAAGGCCATCATGATAGCAGATACAATTTGCATGGATCTAAATCTATCATTCAATACGATTGGAGAAAATCTACCAAAGATAAGCAACAATACTTTCATCACAATATAGCCACCAATCATGGCTACAATTGGAGATAAAATAAGGGATAAGAAAATCTTTATAATCCCTGCCTCATTTAAAGCATCGAACCCTACGGACCAACCTACAGCACCGATGATACCACCGATAAGAGCATGAGATGAGGAACTAGGAATCCCCCAATACCATGTAAGCAAGTTCCATGTGATGGCACCAATAAGAGCTGCTGAGATAATCGCACTATTAATGAGAGATGCAGACATTACGATGTCACCACCGATTGTCTTTGCTACGCCTGTACTAACCATGGCCCCCAAGAAATTGAGTGCGGCAGTCATCATAATTGCCTTTTTAGGTTCAATAGCACGGGTTGAAACAGATGTAGCAATGGCGTTTGCCGTATCGTGGAAGCCATTGATATAGTCGAAAGCTAATGCTAGAAATACAACTAGCCATACTAGATATTGAGCATCAAGCATACTTCAATACTACCCGGCGGAATGTACCAACCAAATCTTCGCAACCATCGATTACATCTTCCATGGCACTAAGGATTTCCTTCCATTTGATAATTTCAATTGGATCTGTACACTCAGTAAAGAGTTTAGCCATTTCTTCGTGGTAAATGTTATCCGCTTCAGACTCAAGTTTCAATACTTGGTGTACACGGCCTTCTACCTTAACATGGTCCTTTTTAAGACTACCCATGTAACCGATAGATTTATTGATATGCTTAACGCATTTTACAACGATTTCACTCATACGGATAGCACCATCACTAGGTTTACCTACGTGGTACATAACCATTTTGTCCATAATTTCTTTGATATTATCCAATGTAGTATCCAATTGGTCGATCAAGAGCTGAATATCTTCACGATCCATTGGAGTGATGAATGTTTTACGCAAACGCTCTACAGTTTCGTTTACTAATTCATCGGCAGCTTTTTCCTTTGTATCAATTTCAAGAAAAGCCTCTTCTTTAGAGATTTCGCCTTTAAACACACGTTCCATCATCTCTGCGCTTTCATATGTAAGAGCAGCATGATTTTCTAAAATACTGAAAAATTTTTCTTCTTTTCCTTTTAATTTAAAAGCCATGAAGATCCTCCTGAAACAGTATTGATTGCTTCTATAATAATATCTTAATTATAGCACACTAACTGTAAATCCTAAACAAATTTACCAATCTCTATATTTTAACCTCTATGCGTATATAGCATATGTGTTGTTCAACTATGTGAAAGTTTTATTATCTATAGGTACGCCATAAAATATCATCATAAAATATCATCATAAAATATATTTCCAAGATATGTTTCAAAAATATGTTTCAAAAAAAGCAGATAGCTGACTAAATCATCAACTATCTGCTTAACATTTTATTAATTCGCTTCCGCTGCTGCTTTAGCCGCTTCTGCTGCCTTTTTCAAATTAGGAACAGATGTTGGACATGTAGCAGGCGTACAAGCACCATTAGGACCCAAGTCTTCAGAGCGATTTACAAATGTTGTATGTAACATGTGATGTGCTTTATGGCTCATAGGTTTGCCATCGAAGAACTCAGCATATAATTTTTGGATATCTGGATTATCACAAGCTGCTTTCACTTGTACCTCTGCATCGCGAGTATACAAGGACGCAATACGAGCTTCACGAGCTTTATCAGCCATCGGTAATTTAACGCGTGGTTGACCACCACCACCGATACAGCCGCCACGGCAAGCCATTACTTCGATGAAATCATAATGGATATTTTCTGCACGCATGCGTTCGATAAACTTACGCAAGTTACCTGTACCATGAACAGCCGCCACATGTAATGTTTTGTCCCCAATGACTACGTCTGCTTCACGAGCACCATCCATACCGCGAATGGCTTCGAATGGGATCAATGTTTGAGGTGCATCTTCACCAGTTGCTAATTTGTAAGCCGCACGCATAGCCGCTTCCATAACACCACCAGTATTACCGAAGATGATACCACCACCAGAAGCTTCACCCATCAATGGATCAAATGCAGAATCTTCTAATTCATCAAAGTTGATTTCTTCTGCACGTAACCATTTTGCAAGTTCACGTGTAGTAATACAGTAGTCTGTATCGCGCATTTCTGGTACATCCCAGTATTCAGCAGAGGAATTCATTTCGTCACGACGGATCTCGAATTTCTTAGCTGTACAAGGTGTTACAGCAACAGCAACGATTTGTTTAGCATCAAGGCCCATTTTTTCAGCAAAATATGTTTTTTGCGTAGGCGCTTGCATTGCAATTGGACTCTTAGCAGTAGACAAGTTTGGCAAGAATTCTGGATAGAATGTTTCAGCAAACTTAACCCAAGCAGGACAGCAAGATGTAAATTGAGGCAATACCGCATCACTATTGATAACGCGTTCCAACAATTCAGATGCTTCCTCCATGATAGTCATGTCAGCACCAAAGTTTGTATCGAGGATATAGTCGCCACCCAATTTACGAAGAGCTGCAACCATTTTACCTTCTACGAATGTACCCGCATCAAGACCGAACTCTTCACCTAAGCCAACGCGAACAGCAGGTGCAGTTTGGAAAACGACGATTTTATTAGGGTCAGCAATTGCTGCTTTTACTTCATCAATTTCAGAGCGTTCATTGATGGAGTCGAATGGACAAATAGATGCACATTGACCACAATGAATACAAATTGGATGATCCCCATTAGTTATTAAATCATAATAATCAAATACACCCATATCTACAGCACAAGCTTTACGACATAAGGAGCAATTTTTACATTTAGACAAATCTTGAACTAATGCAATATTTCCGTCTTCAATTGGCACGCGACGGTCTAAGAATTCATACTTACTCATGAGTTTCCTCCTACTTAGGTAACGTTGTTATCGTTAATCGAAGAAATTATACTATACAATGTATATTTTATCAATAAAAGTACTTGTAATTCCTTTGCATAGCAGGTATTAGTAAATCGCATGATACGTGAATTTATAGGCGTTCTTCCAATTCCATCCACCGTTCGGTAAGCGCATCTATTTGGGATTGAGTCTCTTCTCGCTCAGCCATCAAGGCTTGCATTTTTTCATAATCAGTAGCGACTTGGCTTATCATCACATCTAGGCCCTTAACTAAATGCTCGAGTTTTGGCAACTCATCCATAATTTTCGCATACTCTGCCTCTTCCGCTTTATTGAGGCCTTTCTTAGGGGATTCTTTGAAAGTATCTGCTTCACCACTAATTATACCACTATTATCGCCAGAAGTATTAGAAAGATTAGCTTGATTAAGAATGGAATCATCATTATCAGCATCGTCAGCTTCTACAGTTCTTACAGTTTTGGCACTAGCAGTTGTACTACCATTTGTCATATAAAACGGACGTTTTCCACCACTACTTTCATCAAGAGCATCCTTATAATCAGAATAGGAACCATGAACAATTTCAATGTGACCTTCACCGGTGAATACAAATAGTTTGTCTACTACGCGGTCAAGGAAATACCGATCATGACATACGGTGACGATGACACCACTAAAGGAATCAAGAAAATCCTCTAATACCTCTAATGTAGGGATATCAAGATCATTGGTCGGTTCATCTAGCAATAATACATTAGGCGCGCTCATCAGTAATTTTAAAAGATATAGGCGACGACGTTCACCACCAGAAAGCTTTCGAATCGGCACACCGTGAAGTTCAGGTGTAAAGAGGAATCGCTCTAGGATTTGCCCAGCACTCAATGTAGAGCCATCACCGAGCACCATGTAGGAATGGTCCTCACGAATATAATCAAGAACACGCATATCTTCATCGAACTCTGGCAGTTCTTGTTTGAAGTGAGCAATACGAACCGTCTCACCCTTACCGATAGTACCCCTTGTAGGCTCATAGGTACCATCAAGGATATTCATAAAGGTAGACTTTCCTACACCATTAGGCCCTACAATGCCGATACGGTCATGGCGCACCACATGATAAGTAAAGTCCTTAATCATAGGTCGTTCATCAAAGTAAAATTCTAAATGCTCAATATCAAAGATGGTTTTTCCTAAACGTGTCTTTAATGCAATAGGATCCATTTGATCGGGACGACGCGTTTTCTCCATATTCTTTAGTTTTTCATAGCGGTCTAAACGAGCCTTTTGTTTTGTAGTTCGCGCCAAGGCACCGCGGCGAACCCATTCAATTTCTCGTTTTAAAAACTGACGACGCTTCTCTTCCGTAGCAGCCTCACGGGCTTCTCTGTCGGCTTTCAAGGCAATGAACTCTTCATAGTTCCCATCATATTGATACATACGACGATTAGATAGCTCCAAAATGCCATTACATACAGAGTCAAGGAAATATCTATCATGAGTACTGATTAAGAGGCCCCCTTGACGGGCACTTAAATAAGATTCAAGCCAGTCGATACTATCTTCGTCTAAATGGTTTGTCGGTTCGTCTAGTAATAATAAATCACACGGATATAGCAAAGCTTGACCGAGCGCTAAACGACGCTTTTGACCACCAGATAACAAGGCTACCTTTTGTCTACATCAGGAAAACCCAATTTAGACAAAATAATACGAGCCTCTTGCTCTACTTGCCAACCATCTCGGTGATCCATTTGTTCTAAAGCATTCATATAGTTACGAGACAATTTAGCATCATCTCCACCAGACTCTTGCATTTGACGGTATTCACGACTAATGGTTCAAAGGCTTTTACCATTTGCAATCGAGGATGGTCTCCATCTAGAACGGCCTCTAGCAAGGTGATTCCGCATCAAAGTCAGGGGTTTGCGCCAAATAATGGATACTCGCCTTGCCATTGCGCTCAATGGTGCCCTTATCAGCCTCCATTTGGCCTGCCAATATTTTTAAGAACGTAGATTTCCCTGTGCCATTAATGCCCACAAGGCCTAGCCGTTTTTCAGTGGTAAATGTAATATTTACCTCTTTAAACAAGCAGCCTTGTGCCATATGATTTCTCTATATTTTGTAAACTAATAACGTTCATGTTATGCTCCTATTTTGTAATTCTGTTACTTATTATACTACACATTACCATTGACAGTAACATTCGCCCTCAGTAGAATAAACGTAACATATATATTCATGAGGAGGTCCACATGGCGACGGATATGCTTTTAGACTTTTATGAAAGTATTAACTTTGAACTTATCGACATCGATGGGTATGACACATTATTTACAGAGCTTTTAGAAGATGGCACCTATGCAACTGTGTCCGACGACGACGGTCATATGCCAGAGGACTTGGAGACGCCAATCGTATTCAATGTATACGATGATAACGACTCCTTCCAATGGAGTGTTACATTGGATGACTCTTATCAATTAAAAGATCTCTTAGATAGTGCTGAAAGCACAGATGAGTTCTTAGAAACACTACAAAGAATTAGAGAAGAACATATTGAGCAATACCAATAATACAAAAGCGATGACCTTGCGTCATCGCTTTACTTTTACTATATATCAAAGTTTGATTAGCCAATTACTTCTTCAGCTTGCACTAATGCTCTTGCTTTGTAGCGTCTAAAATTTCAATTAAGCTATTTACGATATTTGCCGCTCCATCTACATGCCATTCACGAGCACGCTCAGACATTTGTTGTAAGTCTTGGAGAATTAATAAGCAGAGCGTCACAACGTCTTCTAAGTTATGAATATCACGTGCCCAACGAGCACAGCCCCGTCGCTCTAATAGTTCTGCATTGGCCTCTTCTTGACCAGGGATAGCATTAAAGAATACCATAGGCAAACCAATTGTAACAGCCTCCATACAAGTCAAGCACCAGGCTTTGTAACGAGCAAGGACGATGATTTCATAAGCTCCGAAATATTGGTCGTATAACCATATACAGTAGTCTTTGTTTTCATAGAATCACTAAGGGTAACTAAGGATTCATAGAGAGATGTATTTTGACCGGCTACTACTGTAATTTCACCGATACCATTAACCTCATCTAAATGTTTAAGTGCCGTTTCGAGAGAGCCCAATCCAAGACCACCACCCATAACGAGTACTTTTACAGGTTCCTCTAAGCTATATTCCTCAATAGCATCACGGAAAAAGGAACGGCGCACAGGGATACCAGACACATGAATACGAGCTTCATCAATACCAGCGGTACCATTTCGGTGACCATAGACTCGGTCGCTACATAGTATGTATCAATTTGTGGATAAGCCAAAATTGATGGCTACTAAAGTCCGTCATAATCGCTACCAATGGCACATCAATATGACCTTGGCGCTTTAAAATAGACGCAGCCCCACATGGAAATGGATGGGTAAATACCATCACATCTGGCTGCTCTTGTTGAACGAGCTTGAGCATACGACTTTTAAGGAGATAAGATAATGCAGTTTGCAAAATAGTTCCCCGTCGCTCCCCTTTTGATACGCGATAAATCATATCGTATAGCATTGGGAATACGTCGATCATCTTGATATACGTTCCCTTAATTAAATGCTCTACAGACATGGTTTCTGTATCTAAAAAGTCCACATGAGTAATCGATGCGTGTGGCTCTTTTTCTTTCCAATATTCTTCTATGGCTCTTGCGGCCTGCATATGTCCTGTCCCAATAGAGGCGGACACGATGAGAACCTTCCGTGATGTTTCGTTATTCATAGTGCACCCTTTCTCTGTGCATTATACCATAAATAGACAAAAAAAGAGACCTCGAAAGGTCTCTTTCATATCCTTTAGGGATTATTTTTTGCGTTTTTTAGCTTTTGTAGCGTTAACTTGCTCTTTCAAACCTTTACCAGCTTTGAATGCAGGGGATTTGGAAGCAGCGATTGTGATAGTTTTACCGTTTTGTGGGTTACGGCCTTCACGAGCAGCGCGTTCACGAACTTCGAAAGTACCGAAGCCGATAACTTGTACTTTACCACCAGCAGCTAATTCTTCAGCAACTGTGTCAAATACAGCTTTTACCGCTTTTTCAGCGTCTTTTTTAGTTAATTCAGTTTTTTGTGCAACACTTGCGATTAATTCTGTTTTGTTCATGACAGAACCTCCTTAAAAATACAATACCTTAGAAGTATGCAAAACCTCTAGGCTACTTTTCCTGCACTTTAGCCTCCTCCCAAAAAGCATCCAGCTCAGCTAATGAAAAGTCTTCCCATGAGCGATCGCTTTGGTTAACACAAGCCTCTACATGTAAAAAACGCTGTCGGAACTTTGTGTTTGTGCGATTTAGTGCATTTTCACCGCTTATTTTATACCATCTGAGTAGATTAATCAAGGAAAAAAGCACATCTCCTGCCTCTTTTTCCATATTTTCTCTATCTTTTTGTGCTATAGCCTCCTTAAATTCCCCCATTTCTTCGGAAACTTTCGCCCAAACCGGATCGAGCTCATCCCAGTCAAAACCTAGCTTTGCAGCCTTTTCTTGAAGCTTATAAGCGGCCACTAAAGCAGGTAAACCTTTAGACACACCATCTAATACAGATTTTTGAATATTTTTCTTTTCTTTTGCCTTTAATTCATCCCATGAGTATGATTTTTCATCATTTTCAGGGTTAAAAACATGGGGATGACGACGAATCATTTTTTCAGTAACGTCATTTATTACATCTTGTAAGGTAAAATGACCCGCTTCCTCTGCTAATTGACTGTGAAAGACAACTTGTAATAATACATCCCCTAATTCTTCACGAAGATTGGGCATATCTTTATTATCAATGGCATCTACTACTTCATAGGTTTCTTCAATGAAATAGCGTCGTAAGGATTCATGCGTTTGCTTTTGATCCCAAGGGCACCCATTAGGCGCACGTAAGGCTTTTACTACATCCACTAATGGTTGTACAGATACGGGTTCCTTAGTATTGTTCTTCATAGAGCTTTGCTTCCTCCTTATCTCGACGAGCTTGTAAACGCTTGCCATAATTGGGAAATGATACATATCATCCTTCACAACGGCCTTAGTAAGCCACAAAGATAGACCATACACAAATACGGCCACTACAATAGCGCAGCTACGCACCACCATTACCTAATAACTCTACGGTACTCACATAGATAACTTGCGTTGCACCCCCCATAGCCATAGCAGATACGGCAATTTTCAGCAATTCAAGTTTATTAAGTACAGAACCTACATATTTCTTTACAAATATATAGTTTATGAGTGCAGCAATGGCGAAGTTTAAATTTGTAGCCCATGCAGCACCATTAATACCAAGCTCAACAGTTCCTGTCAATTCATAATCTAAGAATGTTTTCGCTAATAAACCAACGAAAATCGCTACCATAGGAATTACAGTTCGCCCCAAACCTTGCAGAATGCCTGCTGTAATTTGCTGCCACCTAAGAATACAATACTCAGGCTAATAACAGCGATAACAGGCCCTGCATTAGGCGTTGCATAAATCAGCAGGGAAATAGGCGTCGCCAGTACACAAAGGCCAATACAGGCGGGAATCGTGAACATATTGGCAATTTTAATAGCCGTACTTGCCCGCTGCACAATACGGTTAATATTACCTTGTGCATGAGCTTCAGATACAGCCGGTACTAAACTAGCCGCCAAAGAGGTAGTCAAAATGATAGGTAAACCAATGAGTGATGTGGCCATCCCTGTAAGGTATCCAAACTGTGTTGTTGCTTCATTGAGGTAATACCCAATATCCATCAAACGCTTCGGCACTATGAATGTATCGATGAGAGATACCATAGGCAGCATAATATTTGCCATAGATACTGGTATGGCAAGACTAAATAATCGTTTCACTACAGCACTATTGCTTTCACAGATAGCATTTGTATTTTGTTGTGAAAGCATCTGTTCGCGCACGCGTCGTTGACGATAGTAAAAGAAAATTAATACGAGTAAACCTGCTAATACACCTGGGAAGGTGGCGAAGGTAGCACCCCCTGCCGCTAAATGTAAGCCTCTATCGATGAAGTAGTAAGCTAAGCCAACCATAGAGGATACGCGGAAAATTTGTTCAAAGATTTGGCTCGTCCCCGTAGGCACCATGTATTGGAAGCCTTGGAAATAACCTCTAAAGCAACTTAGAATCGTTACTACAAAGATAGCTGGTGATAGCAACTGAATGGCTATGAGTGCTCGTGGATCTGTAATAATCTGAGTCTCTATGAGCCACGGTGCACTGCCATATAAGGCCAAGCTAAATACTAAACCTAAAATAGTAAGTACCCTTAAGGATACGGAAAACACTTGTTGTACGCCCCGCATATCATCATTGGCGAGCTTTTCCGCAATCATAATAGAAATGGCTACTGGAATGCCTGCCGCAGAGATGCTGACGATAATTTGGTAGATTGGATAGGCCATCATATATAAGCCAATACCTTCACCACCGAGAACACGGGCGATAAGAACTTTACTAAACGCACCGATGACCTTCACGATAATACCGGCTAAGGTTAAAATCATGGCGCCCTTTAAAAATCGATTCATAGGCCCTCCTTAGTCGATGACTTGTAGCTCAGTGCCTTCATCACCGCTTCCGTAATGGTCAAAATAGAACCTTTCATACCGTTAAGGCTCACATATAATGTGGCTGGCTTGGTATCTGCAAATTTCATTTTTTTCCATAAATCTTCCCGTACAGCCCCCATATCCCAGTCGGCCATTTTGGAGTCATCATGCCAATGGATCGTAAGCTGTTTATCTCTACGGACGATACTTTTAATACCAAGTAGACGTGCTTGCTCTTTAATTTGAGCAATGCGCAATAATCTATCTACCGGATCTGTAGGCGTACCAAAACGATCTATGAGTTCATCTGTCATATCATCAAGTTGTTCTTTCGATTTAATATGTAACAACCGTTGATATACAGAAATCTTACGAGCACTATCTTTAATGTACTCATCATCGATAAAGGCATCTACCTCTAAGTCGATAGCAGGATCAATGGATACCTCTCGCTCTACCTCTTTATTTTGAGCCTTTGCAATCGCTTCTTCAAGCATACTTACGTACATGCCAAAGCCGACAGATGCAATATTGCCATGCTGCTGTGAGCCCAATAGATTACCTGCACCACGAATTTCTAAGTCTCGCATAGCAAGTTTGAAACCAGCACCTAGCTCCGTGAACTCTTCAATAGCTTTTAAGCGCTTTTCTGCAGCTTCTGAAAGCATTTTGTCAGGTCGATACATAAAGTATGCATAGGCCCTTCTACGAGAGCGCCCTACGCGACCACGCATTTGATATAGCTGAGATAAACCTAAACGATCCGCATCATAAATGATGATAGTATTGGCGTTCGGAATATCTAGACCTGTTTCGATGATACTTGTGGACAATAATACGTCGTAATGACCTTCATAGAAATCGGTCATAATTTCTTCAATTTGACGGCCTGTCATCTGTCCGTGAGCAATAGCATAGCGTAAACCCGGTAATGCTGCTTCTAACAACTCACCCATGTGATTAATAGATGCTACACGGTTATATACAAAGTAAACTTGTCCGCCCCGTGCCAGTTCTCTTTTAATCGCATCTGCAACAAGATTCATATCATATTCCACCACATAAGTCTGAACAGGTAATCGTTCTTCTGGTGGCGTATTGATGACGGACATTTCACGAACACCTACGAGAGACATATGTAAGGTCCGAGGAATTGGGGTGGCACTCAAGGTGAGCACGTCAATATTACTAGCCCACTCTTTCCATTTTTCCTTCTGCGCTACCCCAAAACGTTGCTCCTCGTCTACAACGAGCATGCCTAAGTCTTTAAAGACAACCTTTTTATTAAGCAGTGAATGGGTACCGATGAGAACATCAATAGATCCATTCTCTACACCTTTTAAAACTTGTTTCTTCTCAGCTGTACTGCGGAATCGATTGAGTACATCTACCTTTACGCCAAATGGTGAAAAGCGATTTAAGAAGGTTTGGAAATGTTGTTGCGCCAAAACGGTAGTCGGTACGAGCACCGCAACTTGCTTACCACTCATAACAGCTTTAAAGATAGCCCTCATAGCTACTTCAGTTTTACCGAAGCCTACGTCTCCAGCTAGCAAGCGGTCCATAGGAACAGGTCGTTCCATAGATTCTTTAATTTCCGCTGTAGCTTGTAACTGATCTTCCGTCTCTTCGTATGGGAATGCATCTTCAAACTCTTGCTGCCATGGTTGATCTGGCAAGAATGCAAAACCTTCTGTAATTTCTCGTTGTGCATATATTTCAACTAGCTTATCTGCCAAATCATCAATGGATTTTTTTGCCTTTGTAACAACCTTAGCCCAGTCACGGCCACCCATCTTATGAATACGAGGCACATCGCCTTCATTGCCGATGTATTTTTGTAACTGATCTAAATTGTTGGCAGGTAAGAACAGTTTATCCGTTCCTGCATAAGCGATTTCAATATAGTCCCGATGAATACCTTCCGTTTCTATCGTTTTAAGGCCAATATACTTACCGATACCGTGCATACTATGTACAACATAGTCACCAGGGGTTAAATCCGTGAAATAATTGATTTCTTGGCCCTTTTTAGGCTTGTTACGAAGCTTGCGCTTTTGTTGTCCGTAAATATTGCCTTCTACGACCACTACTAAATGGCTATTGGGCAATTCAAAGCCATCGGTCAATAAGCCTTGTAATATAACAACCGTATTAGGCTTAGCAATC